>Ga0315282_10000036_pt1 | contig 281285 bp, 318 predicted proteins | sample YL17G07_20_MG_FD_203693 | JGI IMG/M metagenome (GOLD analysis project Ga0315282, IMG submission 203693) | Sediment microbial communities from Yellowstone Lake, YNP, Wyoming, USA - YL17G07_20 | ecosystem: Environmental > Aquatic > Freshwater > Lake > Sediment | place: USA: Wyoming | collected...
AAAGAAAATGAATATCATGAGAAAAGGAATAGCAACTGAAACGATTCTTCTGTTGTTGATTGGGATAGTGGTGGCAGGGATTCTGATATTTATGGTTTACAGGTATTTGATAAGTGCGCCTTTGAGTCAAGAGGAATGCAAAGCTAGATTGATTACTTGGTGTACTGGTTGTAGAATGGCATGTACTGGTGATTGGACTAGTATTAATTGTGGTACTTATCCAGGGAATGATGTAGGATCGGATACAGGTTGTGCTAAAAAATATTTTGGATTTCCCATAGATGATACAGCAAAGTGTAAAGGTCATAAAACTGACTGTTCAGCATTCATACCAGTTTGATTAAAGAATCATAAACTATTGAAAACTTGCAACACTATCTTTTAGATTTTTTTATTTTATTTTTTTAAATAATTTTCAAAAATTATCTCTAAATTTTAATCTTCCTTATTTTTTCAAAGTCATTGACTTAGAATCTAGTTCCTCTTTCTGTTTCTGCTACAGAATAAGTACAGGTACAATCATAACCACAAATTTTAGGATATTCACAAGGATGAGTAGAGTCACAATTTTCTGGGTAAGTAGCACCGCATTGATCTTTTACACAATGATAACCGCAGTCTACATCAGATGGTATGCATACATCATTTGGATATGCACTCGTCCTGTTGAAAAAACATCTATCACACCATTGACAGATCGATGTTTCTTGACACGTTTCCATGCTTGAATGAGCTAGACAAAATGTATTTAACATGTCTCCAGCTTTCACACATGCTATCTGTTCATTTAAAGTTTGTACGTATGTGTAATATGCATTGACGCTGATAAAGTCAGTTGTTTTACCATAAAATTCAGTACTTTTTATCCTTCCATTACACCTGAATGTAATTTCTTCATCTTTCTTGATGGGTTTGTCGATCGTGATAAGAAGACAATTTCCAGTCTTACCTGGAGGACAACTGGTGGTAGGATTAACAGTATATGTAGATAAGCCTCCACTCAATAAACATTCTGTTGAAGAAATTTCTATAGGTTGTTGTGGAGTAGTGGTATCACGTATTTGAATCAGTGTCAAATTTTCTATGAATGCTATACCATCTACTTTGTTTTTAATTTTTATGTACACTCCAAAGTTTGGTTGATATCCTGTTATTGGTGAGTTTACTGGTATAACAAAAGGTAATGTATAAGTGTAGATGTCGAGCGGCCCAGGTTCAGTCTTTACGTCTGGGTTGAAGAAGTACATGAAATTCTGGTTATCCATTCCTTGATCACTTTCTATCAGACCAAACTTAGCTGATCCTCCACCAATCTGTTCAGTAGTAACGTTAATTTTAAAATATGTATACTGTTTACAATTGATTGGTAGGGAATAAAATGCTTTATTAAATCTTGCAGTGATTATAGCAGTTCCACCAGGTTTTATGGGATAGTAAGGTGAATTAAGAATTTCTGATGCTTTCACAAAATCAATACCACTTTCATATGGTGAAGCCAAAGCATCAATCTTGTCAACACTAATATCATACTCCGAACCTACTGTATTCTTGTTCGACAGAGTCAACGGAAGTTCGTACGGATATTGTGAACTCCAAGTGTCAGGAACGGGGTTGGGTGGTGGTATAGTCTGGGAAGGAGTGACTGCACCCATTTCAACCTTTAAAGTCTCGTAAGTCCCTGTCTTATCGTATGTCACGGTCTGGTTTGGGGCGATACAGACCTGCATGTTACCGCGATATTTCATCAGACACATCAACATGGCAAATTCTTCGGGCATGAATGTTTTTACAGCAGGTAGGAGGAACGTATTACCACCCCAAATGGCAGCTGAACCTGCGATGCTGAATAAACATACTTTATTCAATATATCAAAACTGACTCCAGATTTGCCTAGAATGACTGAAGGAGGTAAAGCCACACCAAAAAGACCAGCCAATATAATAGGCCAACTTTTCCACATCAAAGATGATACGGATGATGGTACAATAGTCGTTCCCATATAACCTTCTATGGTTGGTACGGCAAGGTTAAAAACGGATAAGAGTGCTAATGGGAAATAGATAGCAAATTTGAGGTTGTTCTTTACTTGTGATACAGCACTACCGCCGTATTTATCTAAACCTTTTATAAGAGTACCAGCACCTGCTGATGTCAAAGCATTTTTCATACCTTCTTTGGAAAAAGTTTTTCCTGTTATTCCTTTATCAGCAAAATATGATTTTAGTTGTTCTCCCCCAGATGGTTTTTCTTTTAGTTTTTGTTCTTGGAGCCATTTTCTACCTTCTGGTGTTTTTTGAAAATATTCACATTCACCTGATTTTTTATGTATATAAAGTTCTTGTGCTGAAGAGAATTTTTTCCCACATTTCCAACATCTGATTTCTGAAGTAGCTGATTTTTTTCCTTCTTTCGCAGGGGTTTCTTCTGGTTTATTTGGTGAACCACCAACAGGTGATCCTGATCCCAAAGCTTCCTTGAATTCTTCATCTGGCATTGTTTTTTTTTCATCTGGCATTTTCGTCTATATAATAATTTATTTTCCTTGCTTTTTAATCTCAATGTTTAAAAAAGATGCTAAGTAATCACAGTCTCAACAGTTATAGTTTCAGTCTTAACTACAGTGTAAGTATAATCATAATCTACTATAGCCATACTAGTAATCCAAGGCACTCCTTCTGGCACATCACCAACCAGTGTACAAATAAGTGGTACTTTCATCGGAAGTTCTATGGGGTCTTTAGGTCTTAAAACAGTCTTATCTGCAGGTTCTGGTTCAAAATCACATCTTCCAACTCCTACTCCATCTTCTTCAGCGATTTTTAGGTTTCTCAAAGTTATGTTAAATCTATCTTTACTTATCGTCCTCTCAGAATCTGATTTTATCTTATCCTTAACCCAAACAATTATAGGAAAGGCAACATCTTCCATCTCCCATTGATCGCTGGATTGAGTTAAGCCTCTCTCTATTTCCACATGTATAGGACCTTTCGTTTGAGAAGTCTGTATCTTTGCATTTGTAGACCTTTCACTCGCACTCAAAATCGGGACATAAAAGACAGTTTCGCCAGAATAATCATAACTTAGAGTGATTTCTGGTTTTAAATCACGACCAATCCTCGCTAGTTCATCTTCGTCTGGAACTCTAAAAACAAAATTTATCTCTCTGTCATCTAACGATTGAATCTTATCAAAATACCAACCACATTTATCAGAAATAAAACCACAATTTGGTAGAGGTTGACCATCAGAACAGGTTTGATCTTTGAGAGTGAGTCCATAAAAATCAGTTATTCTCAAATTTATATTTTTGACATCATCCTCAACCTGATTAGTTAAAGTAACTTTCATGTTTGCTACTTGATTCGGAAGGGTTTTTTCTGGAAATTTTATTTCCATTTTTAACGCTTCATCATTGTACACAATCTTACCATCTGGCTGATTTTTTATACAACCTGAAGATAGAACTATCAGAATTAAAAGACTGATAATCAACCAATTTTTGTTCATGGTATCTGAATATTCTTTGTTTTTTAGATAAAAATATCTTTTCATAAGGTTGAATAATTTTTTTATTACAAGAATTCAAAAAAAGTATAAGAAATAATTGAAAATATTGTTATAATGCATGTTGGTGCAGACTTTTTCTGGAGAAAATACTATGAGGTGGATGCGATACACGATAAAAACATCATAGAAGTCAAGTACAGAGAATATCCAAAAGATATTAAAGGGAGTTTAAACGTGGCTAAAAAGTTGAGATCAAAAAAATTAACGGTTGTCACAAAAGATTTTGAGAAAAAGGAAATGAAGGATGGTATTGAAATTGAATACGTACCTCTTTGGAAATTTTTATATAAGTGAAATCAGTCATTGATTTATTAGTTTTGTCTCGAAGTAACTGTAAATATAAAAGAAGATTTTGATGAAGAAGAAAAAATAATTTACAAGTACTGCGGAAATGATTGTTGGATTTTTAACATATTTCATGAAAAATGTTAATTGATGAAAAAATTACTATCTGTTTCATCCTAAAAAATACTAAGAAATCACAGTCTCAACAGTTATGGTTTCAGTCTTGATTATCGTGTAAGTATAATTATTTTGAGATGGTAAAAAACGTCGTGCTGAAAAAATCCGACAGTATGTAAATATCATAATATTAGATAAAAATCAACGCTCTTACTAAACTTGCCATCCATGAAATTCTACACTGAGGATAGTATTCGATCCTATTACAATACCCCAAACTTCCCATTTAGCAACTGCCTTGTTGTTTCCCCATAATTTATAATAATCTGCACCGTGTATAAGGATATCATCATGCGTCTGTGCTGCAGGGTTTGATGATCCACTTTGAGTATCTTCATCCCGTGTAGTTCCATCAGTAAAAGTAATCCTAGCCCAGTATTTATCATACGTTGAATCTGCATTATTGATATCCCAAGAAGTGCGTTCTAATATAAGAGTAGTATGACCTTCATCTGGTGTAACAGTAAATAATGGACCTCCACTAGGATAATTGAGGGATAATTTCTTATTCCATACCTCAGCAATCTTCGTGGCAAACTTTATCCCTTTTATGTTTCCACCAACGTTCAAGTCACCAGTCTGTACATTCAAATTACCAGTCTGTACAATAATATCCCCATCAGTTCTTATACCGTTCAGTACATACATTCTGTGGTATTGTTGACTTAGCCACAAAGTATCAGCAATGTTAAACGCACCACCTGCTGCACTTGTATCACCGCTATCTCCTATTATAAGACTAGGACTACCTACATCCATGCCTGCCTTATCGGCAATGTTTACTGTACCAGTTACGACAAGTTTGCTAGCTGGGTTTGTCGTCCCGATACCAACAGAACCACTCACTACTAAATCATCAGGAAACGTATACATTGCATTGGAAAATATTCTATCAGAATCAGCAGTTCCACCTATTTCGCTTGCTGGATGACCGGGATTAAGCGCTGTTGAAGAAAAAGCCAAGACTTGTACTAAATATCCGAGTAGAATACCCACAGAAAGTATAACCGGTAGGACGATCAAAAGTTTTGCTTTCATGTAATACAATTTATTTTCATGGCTTATAAAATTTATCTTTTTACTAGATAAACTGACAGTTAGAATCATCATTTTTAATTTGTAATGCCATTATTGCAACATTGGCTTACGTAAAATATAACAACTTTTTAAATAAAAAAACTAAATTAAATTTATGCAAAAGGGGAGAAAAAAATTATTTAAAAAATATTTAATTATTTTATCCATAGTCCTGCTAATCTTGGTGATTATTTCAACTTTTATCTATATCAGATACCCAGGTTTAATTCGCATTAAATTGATTTCTCCTGGTTTACCAGAGGTTGAGATTCCAGCAGGTCCTGGAATTGTAACAACTGGTCCTTGTGTCGGACAAATAGATGTGTGTGCGAATTATCATGATAGTTTTACTTGTGAAGATGTTTGCGGTTGTCAATACAGTTACACCACTTTATTGTGTACGGTTCCTTCAGGTGGAAGGGTAAAGACTTGTGCTGATTTGAAAACCCCAAACGAGTGTACTGTTTGTGGTTGTACTTGGATAGGTGAAAAACAAGTACCAATCTCATCAACTGGTCTTACATGCTCAGTTAAGTCTGATTGCTCTGGTGCTGGCGAAGTACCGATTTTCAGGATGTCGAGTACAAACAATGCGATGGCGGGAACGGTAACTGGTTCTTCTTACAGTAATATAGTATGTTGTTCCGGTGTGAATGGTTTAGGTAATAGTTGTAGTGGTTCAAATAATGCAGTAGTTTTAAAACTTAATTCAGCGACTAATTCACACGTTGCATATAATGGTGAAACAAACGCAAATTATGGTATTCCAGTTTGTATTTCAGGTCCAACAGCAGGTGTGAGCTGTACCTATTCCACAGGCTCGTCGTGCCCAAGTGATTATGCTTGTTTAGCATCCGTCTCCTCGAATGAAGGTTCTTTCACGAATGCTCATGTAGGGGATTGTAGTTCTTACACGAACAAAATCTGTTGTAGAATTCCTTCTGAGGTGACAACTACAACGACGAGTTCTACTACGAGTACGACAACTACTGGTTCTTCGAGCACAACGACTACATCATTTACTACGACGACTACGACTACTAGTACTACAACCACAACTACATCAACAGAATGTTCAGGCAAAACATGTGGTTACCCATGTGGGAGTGGTACAGGAATCTGTGACGGAGCTGGTAATTGTTATACTGTTGCAGAAACTAGCAAATGCGTTCTGAACTGCACTCTACCACAACCACCACCAGGTTATACACGAGACTTAACAGGCAGTTGCAACAGACCTAATGGTATTCCAAAATGTACAGGTGATATTTGGGGATCATCGGGCTCTGTATGTGATAAAACAATATGTCAGAATACAACCACTTGTCAAGCTATAACAGGGAAATTCTCCTCAATAGACTGGCCTCAACCAGCAAATCAACATACCTATGTTACAGGGGAAATAATAACTGTCACAGTGAGGGGTGTGACAGCCACATCAGGATTTTCTACTGCAGTGGAATGTAGGTTGAACAAATCAGATGGAACAGGTATAGAATTCGATCGCTGGGTTTCTACATATCCGACAGACGTGACTTTCTCATATACAGTTCAACCAACAGACCCATCAGGTACATGGTCAATAGACTATTGCGTTTTGGCAACAGACTTTTATGTTAACAAGGGATGGTTGTTGCAAACCGATTGGACAAAACACGAATTCTATGTCAGTACAACTACTACTTCAACAAGTACCACCACCACAACATCTACAACGACAACTACTGGAGGTACGACTAGCACGTCGACGAGTACCACATCGACGACTAGACCAAGTTCTACTACAAGTACGACAACTACTGGTTCATCGAGCACAACGACTACATCATTCACTACGAGTACATCGACGACTAGGACAACTACCAGTACATCTACATCAACGACTGTTCAGAGTTCTACTACGAGTACGACAACTACAACAAGTCCAACTTCTACTACAACTACAACAACGAGTAGTACTACGAGTACGACAACTACTGGTTCATCGAGCACAACGACTACATCGGCAAGCAGTTCAACTACCACGACCACGATATCGACAGAAGTATTTGACATGTCAAACTTGATTTGCAACAAATCAACAACTTCTTGCTCTTTCAATGTTAACAGAAATACACATAGTAGACGAGTAGTAGTTTTTGTTTATTTGTTCAAAGAACCTGAAGGTATCAAATATTTCTCTTCGAATGTGAATGTTATGCCAGGTACAACAGGTAGACAAGATCTCATACTCTCAGAAATCAAAAGTTGTCCCGCAGGAATAACATTGAAAGCTTTAGCACTCGCTTATAGGGAAGATGATTTAACAACTTATATAAAACGACTGAAGGTAGATGCGTTCACATGTTAACCATGAATAATAAAAAATTTTTACTGGTTTTTATATTTTCCTCAGTTTTCTTTAGTTTATCGTCAGCAGCATTTGCCGTGGAAATAACAGACTGTAAATCCAACGGTGCAAGTTTTCAATGTGAGGTGGGGAAAATTTGTACATGCACGGTTTCAGGAGCTTGCACGAATGGGAATATTCTCGTTTATAAAACAGTATCGAGCAACCTACTTTGTACGCCACAAATTTTAGGTTCTACTTCCCAAATAAGTTGGAACAATTGTAATAACCCTACAGATAGTGTCAAGGTAGAAGCCTCTTGTGATGAAGGCCAGAGTTCAGAAAGAACAATAGCGATTATAAGTGGTTCAACTACAACAACTACCACACCCCAAGTACAGACAGGATGTTCTTATGATAACCCATGTACTGCTGATTGTGGAAAACTTAAAATGAACCAAGAAACTAGTACTCAGAATTACTACGAGTTTACACTGGATACGACTTCAAATGTAACGGTAAGAATGATACCTCAACAGAATGTAGATTATGACGTTTATGTTGATTGGGATGGGAATAAACCAACAATGGATGATTACGATTGTAGGTCTCAGAAGGATAGAGGAATAGTTGAAGAATGTAAAATACCCAATCAACAGTTTTCCACGCCCCTGGAGCCTGGAACTTATTACATAATGATAAATTATTTGGCTAGCTATTCTCAAGGCACTGGGAGTTATAACTTGTCGTTGACTTGTACACCTACTGAGCCAGTTACTCTTTCATGCTCAAACGAGGAAAAACCTTGTAAGATAGATTGTGGAAAAAGTAAAGTTGATAGGTCGACGAACAATCAAGATTATTACATGTTTCAACTAACTTCTAAATCGAACGTGGCAGTGAAGCTGTATCCAATATCAGGTGTTGATTATGATCTTTACGTTAATTGGGATGGAACGAAACCGACTACAGATGAGAATGATTGTAAACCTTCATACGGTAGGGGAGAGAATGAAGAATGTAAAATACCCAATCAACAGTTTTCCACGCCATTGGAGCCTGGAACTTATTATGTCATGGTAGATCATTATGAGGGCAGTGGAAATTACGACTTGTCCTTATCATGTGTATCTATAGGAACTACAACAACAACCCCAACGACTGTTTCGTCTGTCGCTTCAACTGTTTCGTCTGTCGCTTCAACTACTACAAGACCTATAACTACGATCGAGCAACCTTCCACTTGCGGGATAGATGGTTACTGTGTCGGACAAGATGAAGGATGTAGTGAAAGTTATGAACATTGTTCAAACTATAATGATGAATGTGCTGCTAACGAGATTTGTTGTTGCCTGAAAACTACACATGGCTTCAACTATCAGATAATCGTCGGTTTGTTCTTGACTTTTGTTCTTTTATTTTTAGTATACTTCTACATTAAGGGCAAATCTACGATGACATACGAAAAATTGTACAAAAAATGGACTAGAATAATAGGTTTACAACCATAATGGAACTTCTGTACAAGAAGAATAAAACATATAAAAGTTACAGCTAATAAAAGAATATAAGAATACAAATGGCAGCAAAAGGCAGAGGAAGTAAAGGAAGTAAAAGAGACTAAGGGAACAAGGAAAGCCGCTGACAACGTGGTTTTCGTAGGTAGAAAGCCAACTATGTCCTATGTTTTGGCAGTCATAACCCAATTTACTGAAGGATTGAAAGAAGTCCACGTTAAAGCAAGAGGAAGGTCGATCTCAAGAGCAGTAGATGTTGCAGAGATTGTGAAGAATCGTTTCCTTGGAAATGTCAAAATAAACTCTATTGACATCGGGACTGAAGAAAGAGAAGTCGAAGAGAGGAACAATATCAACGTTTCGACTATTGACATTAGTTTGTTAAAATAAACCCTCTTTTCTTTTTGTTTAATTATTTAGAATGACATATCTACGATTGATAGGATGAACCTTCTAGAACAGAATGAGCTGTTGGTTAAGCATTTAATATCTGTAGGTGCGTTGAAGACCCCTAGAATAATAGAAGCTTTTAGGAAAACACCGAGACATCTCTTCATTCGTAAAGATTATTTAAATCACGCTTACGATGATATTCCACTGCCGACGTACAATGGGCAAACAATTTCACAACCTTATACTGTCGCGATAATGACTGAAGCACTAAACCCAAAACCTGGAGAGAAAGTCTTAGAGGTTGGGGCTGGTTCTGGCTATCAAGCTGCAATAATCGGAAGGTGTGTTGGTACAAAAGGAAAAGTCATAACAATAGAACTTGAGTCAGGTTTAGTTGAAATTTCAAAAAAAAATATCAAGAAAGTTAAGTTGAAAAACATTAAAGTGATTTGCGGTGATGGTAAACTTGGCTATCCAGAAGAAGCACCGTATGATAAGTGTATTATAACAGCTGCATGTGATGAAATCCCTAAATCTATTATAAAACAGATTGAAATCGGTGGTAGGATAGTCGCACCAGTCAATGATTTTCTAGGACAAAAAATGCTGGTTGTTGATAAGATTTCTGAGACTGAGTTCAAGAAAGAAGACCTTGGTTCCTTTGTTTTTGTTCCTCTAAGATAATTGGGGTCGCCGAGATTTGAACTCGAACTTGCGGGTTTCTTCTATCATCTTGAAGTCAATGCTCCATGTCTTGAAACTGGAGCCCGCCGTTCTACCAGGTTATACTACGACCCCTCTACATGATTTTAATAGTTAACATAATGTTTTTAAAGCTAATATTTCTTAATTTAACGTTAAGTGATGTAATGAATGGTATGATAATACCGAAACATGTGGCCGTAATACTGGATGGGAACCGTAGATGGGCCGCTGAACATCATTTGAGGATGTGGGAGGGGCACAAGTATGGCGCACAGACCTTCGATAAATTCTTAGATTGGTGTATAGAATTAAACGTAGAGCAGGTTTCTGCTTATGTTTTATCTTCTGAAAACTTAAACAGGTCGAAAAGAGAAGTAATAGAGCTGATTAGGTTGCTAAAACATGAATTAGATAGGTTTGAGACAGAAAGAGCAGCTAAAATAGATAAGTATGAGATTAGAGTTCGGTTCTGTGGTGATTTCAGCAGACTACCCGAAAGCCTCGTTAGAATCATGAAAAGGATAATGAGAAAAACCGAAAGATACAACAAAAAATTCTTAAATATTCTTATCGCTTACGGTGGACGATACGAATTAACCAATGTAATTAAGAATATAATCGCTGGGGCTATAAGTAAAAGGGTTAAAATAACAGAAAAAACAATAGAAGAAAACTTGTTAATTTCTGGGGATGTTGATTTGGTAATACGTACTGGCGGTATGTCTAGATTATCAAACTTCATGCCATGGCAAACAACTTATGCTGAGTTTTACGTGACAAAAGTGCTTTGGCCAGATTTCACGAAAAAAGATTTAGTCAAAGCAATAAAATGGTTCAATAACATGAAAAGAAACTTTGGAAAATAGTATGATTTATGATGTAGTTATCGTTGGTGCTGGTCCTGTAGGTTGTAAGACAGCTGAATTGATAGCAAAAAAAGGTTATGAAGTTTTAGTTCTAGAAGAGCATCCTGAAGTTGGAATACCCGTACAATGTTCTGGTTTAGTCAGTCATAGAATATTCAAGCTAAGTGGAGTATACAAAGATGTGATAGTCAACAAAGTGAAAAAGGCAAGGTTTTGTTGCAAAGAAGATTTTGTTGAGTTGAAATCAAAAAAAACTGTTTACGTTATTAATAGGAAAAAGTTTGATAAAGAAATAGCTGAAAGAAGTGAAAATGTTGGAGTAAAAATCAAAACTTCAATTAGGTTTGAGAATTACAAGAAAGTTAAAAATCTCATGGAAATAAAAACGACTAAAGATAAATTCCAAACAAAAATCTTGGTTGGATGTGATGGGCCAAATTCTACTGTTGCTCGTACTGCTGGTATAAAACCCCCTGATAATGTTTTAACTGGAATTCAAGTTACGGCTAAAGATAACTTTGATCCTGACACGGTTGAATTATGGTTTGGCTCTAAGGTTTGTCCTGATTTTTTTGGTTGGGTTATACCTGAGAACGAGAATTTTGCGAGAGTTGGTTTGGCGAGTTCTAAAAAAGTTGCAGAACGTTTTAACAATTTTTTTAAAATGAAATTGAAAGACGCAACAAAGTTAAAGAACAAGTTGGCTGGTCCTATAAGGTATGGTCTTGTGGAAAATTCTGTTTCCGATAGTGTTGTGTTAGTTGGCGATGCTGCTTGTCATGTTAAACCGTTTTCTGGCGGTGGAATAATCTACGGTTTGATAGGAGCAGGTTTTGCTGCTGAAGCTTGCATAAAAGCCTTAGAAAAAGAAAACTATAGTTATCATTTTTTCAAAGAAAATTACGACGATGTTTGGAAAAATAAATTGGCATGGCCGATAAAAAAAGGTTTAATCATGAAAAATTTAGTTCATTCATTTTCTGATAGACAATTAAGTTTCTTGTTTTCGTTTACTAATGTAACAAAATTAAAAAAATTATTAGAATATAGTGATATGGATTTATTATAAATTTATAATGGTTTTGATGAATATGAAAAAATTGTTAATATTTGATTACGATGGCACATTAGTTGATTCGCTTGATGTGATGACAATAGTAATAAATAAACTCATAAAAAGTTCTCGCCCAAATAATCCACTTTCAAAAGAAGAAGTTGCAAACATATTCAATGTAAATTTTTATGAAGGTATGAAGAATTTAGGAATTGATGAAAAAGTGATTAAAAATTATTCCAATGAAGCAAAATATTTCATCAAATATAAACATGAAATAAAACCTTTTGAGGGAATTTTAGAAGTTATCAAAAAATTATCTCAAGAAAACACGATAGTTATAATTTCTTCAAACACAACAAAAGTGATAGAAGTTTTTCTGAAAGATACTGAATTGGAACATTATGTTAAAGAAATTATAGGAATTGAAAAAGAGACTAGTAAAGTAAAAAAGATTGAATATTGTAAAATAAAATATGGTATTGAAAATGAGTTCATTTTTTATGTAGGAGATACGACTGGTGATGTGATAGAGGGAAAAAAAGCACAAGTTAAAACAGTTGCTGTAACCTGGGGATTTCATGATAAGGAAAAATTGGAGAAAGAACAGCCTGACTTTATGGTTGAAAAACCAAATGATCTTTTGAAATTGTTTTTATAATATGGATACTAAATAAAAAATGTGATTGAATGGAAGATGTGACAAAAATTCTAACCGATATCAAACCACTCGTTGATAAAGAAATTGAAAAACACATTCCCAGAAAAGGAATTCCTCAAGTTTTATTCGAAGGTTGTTGGAAATTTTTCGATTATGGGGGGAAAAGGTTTAGGCCAGCTTTGATAGCTCTTTCTTGTGAAGCTTTAAATGGAAATGTCAAAGATACGATTCCCGCAGGAGCGGCATTAGAAATTGCACACACATACCTTTTGATACATGATGATATAGAAGATGATTCTAAGTTGAGAAGGGGTGAACCTTGTTTACATATTACTTATGGTATTCCACATGCAATTAACATGGGAGATTATCTTGTGATTAAATCTTATGAGAGTTTGCTATCGGGTCAAAAAATCTGGGGTCCTGAAAAAACAATCAAAATCATAGATTTGATGAACGAGATGCTTTCGATAACAGGTATGGGTCAGGCGATGGAAATAGAACAACGTGATAGAGGTTTGCCAGAAGCAACGATGGAATGGTATGAAAAAATGTCTTTGCATAAGACAGGTTATTATTCTGGCGGGACACCTTGTGCGATCGGTGCTGTAATAGCTGGTGGGAATGAAAAAGAAGTAGAATCTCTAAAGAAATTTGGGTTCGCCGTTGGTATAGCATTTCAAATACAGGATGATATATTGAATGTTACAATGTCTGAAGCTGAAGAAAAAAGTGCCCCTGGAACTGCAGGTGGTGGTTACGGGAAAGATTTTGCTGGGGATATAAAAGAAGGAAAGAGAACTCTAATCATAGTTCATGCCTTTGAACATGCAGATAAAAAAGAAAAAGAAAGGATGAGAAAATTAGTCGGAAAAAAAGATATTACAACCAATGAAAAAAAAGAAGTTATTGAAATCATGAAAAAATATGAATCGGTAGAGTTTGCAAAAAATTACGCTAGAAGAATGATTGAAGAAGCAGTAAAAAATATGAAAGAAAAAATTCCTAAAACTGAAGGGAGAAAAAAATTAGAATCTATAGCAAAATTTTTGATTGAAAGAAAATTTTAGTTTTTTCTAATAATAGTTCCTAAACCTATTTCACCTAAGAGCGATCTTTTTAAAATTCCTGGTTTTTTTGCGTTTATTATTTCTGACTCAATACCGATGTCTGTCAATTCTAACATCATCTTTACTTTATGCATCATTCCACCTGTCACATCAATACCAGAAGAACTCTTCAAATCGTTTTCAATTTTTTTGATATTCTTTTGTGATATAATTGGTATCAATCTCGCATCTGGGTTTTTATCTGGGTTGTCTGTGAATACACCATCAACTCTGCCACATAATAAAATTCTGGATATTTTGTATTTTTTGTTAAATTCTCTGGCTATATAACTCAGGATTCTTTCTGTTGAAAGTATACAACAACCTTTCTTCAAGTCTAAACAAACATCACCATAAGGCACAGGAACCATGTTAAATTCTAATAATTTTTCTATCGGTTCTAAGAACATTTTTTTGATTATTCCATTCTCTGCTATAGTGCAACTCGATGGGTTGATGGAAACTGCATTCTCTCCAGCATTGATTAATTCTTTGACGATAATTCTATTCAGCCTAGAAGCAGCATCTTGCACTTTTGCTATACCCTCATAACTTCTTTCATTTATTATTCCTTCATTTGTTCTGAATTCCAATGCGGGTGTATGGGGATAAGAACCGCCACCATGTCCTATTATGATTTTGAATTTTTTTTCTTCTCTTGCTTCGTGAATTTCTTTGGCTAATCTTTTTATCGTAGCAATATCTTCAGTAAAGGGTTTGCTCTTATCGGTTATAACTGAACCGCCAAACTTTACTAGAATCAATTCATCCATTCGATCGCCAATTAATGATTAGAATCTGATAAACTTAAATTAGTTTCAGTAAATGCAATCTTTTATTTTATACAATCCAACGAAAAGTATTCTCAGAAGGCTTAAACTGTTCAAATCTTCGCTTACCATAAATTGCACCTGCAGCAAACCAACCATCTGAAGTTTTTTTTAAGTCTTGACGAAATTCTTGATATGTTGTAGGTAAATCATGATTTGTCACATAACCCAATACGGGCCTGAAAGTTAAATCATAAGTTTTTACGGTTGGTGCATCTATAGCTGCCTTCTGAAGAAGATCCTGAGATATCTGATATGCTTTTCTCTGTTCCCTTTTAATTCTTTGTGTTAAATGTCTAAATAATAAAATCACGGATTCTTCAATATACAATTTTCTTGAGTTTTTCTGGGCAAGATCTGTAAACAATGATACATATCCAGACATAAAGGATAAAACTCTCATTATTTCAACGCTTTGTGCATACGTATATTGTGTAATATCTATTCCAACCCTAGCATTATCAATAGATTCACCCAACGTTTTGACTGTTTTGTCTTGGAGTTCTCTTAAAAGAGTAAAGGAGTCTAAATGTAAAATAGGGAACGTATCTAAACCACCAACCATAACCTTTGTGCAAATATCTTCTTTTTGACTTTTTTTGATACTGACAGCAGTATCGATAGTTTCTTGAGCAAGTTTTTCGATTTCGGGGTCAAATATTGAATCGATTTGTAATAATTTTCCATTCAATTGTAAAAGAATTTCCTTTGTTTCTAAAATAGAAATTTTTTGATTGTTTGATTGCATGAGGATTATTTTAGGTAAAAAAAATTTAAATATTAATGTTGATTGAAAGATTTTAGATTTAGACGTTTTTTATTTTAATAACACCGTTCTCTAATTGAACAACATCTCCAGTTTTTATTTTTGAAGTATCAATCTTATCGACACAAGGTATATCTGAGATTATTGCACCAACGGCAACTATAGTTTCACATTCTTTGTTTATCATTCCTGCCGGAGCAGTATTGTTTTTTTTCATCCTGTAAAGTGTATACGATCCGACAGTAGAACCTTTACCGCTCGGAAAGACTAGAATTTTTCCTTGAATACTCTTGCCTTCCAACTCATGTCCTTTTTCTACAACAATACCTGTATCAGGGTTTACTCCACCATAAAATGATATCGGTTGTGAAGTGACTAATGCTTCAGCCTTTACAATTCCTTTTGAAATTATTCTTCCTTTCATTTCCATTTTCCACTCACCGCAGCATCAACACATTCTTTTATACTCCCGAGTTTTGTCTTCATCTCGTTACTTCCTCTGGAATAAAAACATCCTTTTGCAGATGTCGTGGCAACAGACTTGAACCTTCCTTTCAAAGGAGCGACTGCCAAGCAAGTATCGCAAGCAAACTTACCACCAGCATCTTCTATGATTTTCGTATAACCTCTCGCATCAGCGATTTGTTTCATCAGTCTTGAAGTCGCAACCCAGAACTCAACGCTCGATGATATTTTTTTATTTTTCAACAACTCTGCAACATCAGCTATTTCATTTATTGAACAATGCGGACAACCTATGCAGACAAAATCTATTGTATCGATGACATCGTTAATGTTTTTGTAAGCTTCTTTCATGTCTTCTTCTTTGATCGTGATTTTCTCTTTCGGAATTTTTTGTTTTTCTGACCCAGGCGTTAAGTCTTTGATGTAGAATAATGGTTTTGATCCGTATGTGACGACAGATCCACAGAATGATTTTAGTTCATCTATGCTAGCATCTTTTATTCCAGTTATGAAAGGTATTTTATTCTCTGCTTTTTTACCGATGCAATATCCTAACGCACCCCAATCTGAGATTTTTTTCAAATCGACTTTTATTTCAACATGAACATCTGGTATTCTGTTTTCTTCTAAATGTAAACCATAACATGGTGTCTTGCCGACGAAAGCTGCTGCTAATGCTGATGGTCCACCTTCCCTGTTTGTCATCGCCCCTATAACTGAATTGGCAAAAGTTACTGCAGAGGATTCGGACCATGCGATGTGTTCCCCATACCTTGGTAGGTTACCGATGAGATAAGGCGTACACGTGCATGAAATTATTATTCCCATTTTTCTGAATGCATCTATGACTAAATTTTGTTTTTTCGCAAAGTCTTCTGATATCCCAAGTTTCTTCCAATCTTCTAAATCCATCCCTGCTGGGTTCAATGTTGTTAAGACTTTTACTTTTCCATCTTTTGCTAGTTCATTCAAGAATTCTAAGCCTGCGTCCCCTAGGTTGTGATATGAAACTCCAGCAACTTGGACAGAACCGATTTTTATGAGTTTCTCAGCACCGAATATTTCACCTAGTGCTACGAGTATCTCCATCGATTTTTTTACTGCGTGTCCTTCTTCACCGTTCAACATCCTTTCTTCTTCTTTTGTCAGGTACATCACAATACCTCTATTTTATTAAAATCTTCCAATGTATTTAAAATCCAATCTGGTTGCATTTTCTCTAATTCTTCTCGTGAAGTTTGACCAGTTGTTACAGCTACAGATTTCATACCGGCTTTTTTCGCTGCTTTTATTCCGTGTATAGAATCTTCGAATACAATACAATCTTCTGGTTTTACTTTTAGTTTTTCAGCACATTTAAGAAAAATTTCTGGGTCGGGTTTACTGGATTTCACTTCAAACCCGTGAACAGTTGTATCAACATAATTTTTTATTTTTGTTACTTCCACCATTTGTTCAACAATTTTTTTTGATGCAGAAGATGCTATCCCGATTTTGTATTTTTTCTTTTTTAGGTAAATCAATAATTTTTTTACTCCAGGTAGCAATTTTAATTTTTTTTCTGATAATTTTATATAAATTTTATCTTTTTCATTGGCTAATTTTTCAATTTCTTCATCAGTCATCTTCTTTTTGTTTTCCTCAATTATTTGTTTTATTATTTCAGGTCCTTTCATTCCATATCTTTTAGCTATGTCATCTTCTGTTATCTTAATTCGAATTTGAGATAAGATTTTTTTATAAGCTTCAAAATATAGGTTGAAAGTTTCTACCAAAACCCCGTCTTTATCAAAAATAACAGCTTTCATGATTTCACTCTTTCAAAAAATTTTTCAATAATTTTTCAGCATTATCAACTAGCATTTTAATTTCTTTTTTTGTCGCATTGTTTACATGCATTCCGCAAACACATAAAACTGGTAATTTTTTCTTTAAACAAACTTTTTCAGCGAACGGCCTAGCGATAATTTCTTCTTTATGTCCTTGCATGTTGATTATCTGAGACGTACATGTAAAAATTTTATCATTCATTACAGGTTCAGCAAGCACAATACTACCGATGTGTGAAACTTCTCCTCCGCCAACTGTTAGAATAATACCGTTATCTAATTTTTCCTCTTTCAACCAGACTTTGTATTTTCCTTGACCGACAGAAATCATTTCTTTTCGCCGACTATGAATGCCTTTTCAAACTTATCTCTCTTAGCTCCGAATGGAATTGTTGCATCAATACCGACTTTACATGTAAGTCTTCTATCTGTTCCAAGTAATGTCTCTTGTCCTACGGTAGACGGATCAATACTACTGCCTTCTTCTTTCTTTGTCATAGTTTGTTTATCTGCTTGAAACCTTGTTGCAATCGCCCATTCAACTTCATCTGAGTTGAAAACATCAACATCATCATCCACAACAACACAATGTTTTAATGACTTGTGACCACGGAATGCAGCTTCTATCGCTTTCAACCCATCGTCGGGTTTTTGTTTTTTTATCGAAATGAAACAGTGTAACCAAGAACATCCGCCTGTTGAAATGTTAACGGCTCTAACAGGACAAACTTTTGTTACTTCGTTGTATATAGTAGGTTCTCTGGGCATACCCATCAATAATCTATGCTCGTTGCCTCCAGGTAATAGTGCATGATAAATTGGATCTTTTCTATGCCAAATTCCATCTGTTTCTAAGACGGGTTGTTTTCTGACAACATCATATGTTCCACTAATATCAACGAATGGTCCTTCATCAACCATCTCTTTTGTTATCCTTCCCTCGATTATAATATCAGAATATGCTGGCACGAGTAGATCGTTTGTTTTACATTTAGTAACTTCAAGTGGACGCAAAGAACTCATGATTCTTAATTCATCTATATCGCCAGCGGATATAGCGCCTGGTATCAAGACTGATGGGTCGTGCCCGATGAAAATTGAGACTGACATGTCTTTCGAATATTTTTGACAAAACTTGAACGTGTCCCTATCACATAGTCTTATTGCCATTCTATTTTTACCGATCTTCATCATCCTATGAAAACTTGCGTTCAACCTTTTACTATCAGGATCACGAGAAATCACAATACCTGAACTAATGTACTCTCCACCATCTTTTTCACAATATTTCATCAACGGTATTTCATCCAAGTCTTTGCCTTTTACTTCATAACATGGTGCATTATCCATTATCTTATAATCTTTTGGGTTTTGGATTGCATCGGCTATCTTGAAAGATAATTTTTCTCTAGTAGTGCTAAGCCATGATGCCATATTGTCCCTGCTACCACAAACTCCGCTCACGATCTGATAATTGTATCCTTTGATTTTTTTGAAAAGAATAAGCGATTGGTCTTTCTTTATCATTAATGGAATTTTATCTTTGTCAGTTTCTTTTTCTATAATCTTTGGTTTTTGACTTTCCAAAAATTCATGCAAACTCATTCTCTCCACCTCTTGAAAAGATTATTTTCTATTCCCAATAAATCCAAAATTTTACCGACAAAAAAATTCGTTACGTCTTCGATAGATTTAGGCTTAAAATAATAAGCGATGTTCAAAGGCATTATCATCCCACCAGCTAGAGTTACTTTTTTCATGTTTTGTATGTGTATCAAACTGTACGGGGTTTCTCTAACGCACAATATCAGTTTTATTCTCATCCTCAGACAAATATCCGCTAACCTTGTTATCAAATTATTTGAATATCCGTTCGCGATCGCAGACAATGTTTTCATGGAACATGGACATATTACATAAGCATCAATTTTTTGTGAACTGCTTGCTATCGGGGCATAAAAATCATCTTCTTCATAATCTGGTTTTAATTTTATGCTGGTTTCTTCTTCCAGAGTTTTTTTTCCAGCTTTTGAGATGAGCGTTGCTGTTTCTATTTTTTTCTTCTTCAATTCTTCGATTAATTTCACACCGACGATAGAACCAGATGCGCCAGTGATCGCAACGACTATTTTCATCCTCTCTTCAAACTCCCATGAGTCTTTGACAATTCCCCAGCAGATTCGATCGCATGAAGGTTTATCTCGGAAGCTAGACATGCTGCAGCGACGACTTCTGCGAAAGCGAATTTAGTCCTTCCAGTCTCATCATCTTCTCCGTACAGGCCTAATAGCTTCAATGCCTCTTGTTGAGTTTCTCTTTTCGTCCCACCACCATAAGTCCCTACTTCTAACGCTGGGAGAAAGCATGAAACGTATAAATCGCCGTTGACTACAGAAGCGTCAGTTATAGCCTGAGTACCTTCTGTGATTTGCGCCGGGTCTTGACCGTGTGCTATGTACATCGCGGCGAGGACGTTTGCTATGTGTGCGTTAAAACCGTGTGAACCAGCTAAGGCAGAACCTTGTAAACATTTTGCTTTGTTCAGTTCGACTATATCCTCTGGGTCAACCCTGAATTCTTCTTTGATAATTTTTTTAGGAATTACCGCATCTGCTATGACTGAAACACCCCTTCCTTCTAGCACATCGATGTAAGCGGCTTTCTTGTCTGCACACATGTTTCCGGATTCACTGATGAAAGTCACATCTAAATTTAATTCTTCCTTGATTTTTGGTATCATAACATCTACAGCAGCTTTTGCTGCGATTGTTAACATGTTCATCCCCATCGCCGCCCCAGAGCCAGACTTGAACCTGATGTGGACGTATCGACCGGCTGTGTATGCTTTAACTTCTTTTAACTTAGCAAACTTATTTGATTTCAAGAATTCTCCCGAGAAAAACTTGAACGCCTCCTCACTCTGAGCCCATCTTATGAGTTTGTAAGAATCCCTGGCAGATTTTGTCCTGACAAGGACATCCCTTGCCATGCCTTCTTTGATGATGACCGTGTTTATTCCTCCAGCTATGTTGAAGATTTTTATTCCTCTTGCCATGCCGCCGACCAATCTTCCTTCTGTTGTTGCCAAAAGTATCGGATAAAACCCTTTGGCATAATCGCCGTTGACTCTCAATTCTCCGGCAAAGCCTAGAGGTAATTGAGTCGCTCCGATGGGGTTCTCGATGTTCCTGTTCAGAGCGTCGTTGAAGTTGATAGTAGTATTGCCGATGTTCTCTAGCTTGACACGGTACTTTTTCTCGAGGTATAACCTTCTGATGTTAGTGGCTCTGTTGCTATTGTTTCCTGTGTGTTCTTCTAGTTCACGCAGCTTTATACTGCCTCTCATCAACTTTTTTACCAATTCTTCAGTCTTTTTATCCATCAGACCACACTCTTGTTTATAGGAAGCAATTATTTAAAAATACATCTATTATGAAATAAAGATTTGTTGATCTAGTCTTACTTTTTTAACATTTTTAATATTTCATCAACAAAATACTTGTTATGGCTAAACGCGAGGAAGAAGCAATAAAATTCTTAGTTACTGGAGGAACTATTGACAATTTAGAGTATAGTTCTGAGGAAGAACAACCAAAATCGCACAATAGCCTTATTCCAAAGATGTTAAAGCAAGGCAGAGCGACTGTAGATTATAAAGTCGAGGTATTAATGCAGAAGGATGGCAAATTTATTACAGAGAATGATAGAGAAATCATATACGAAGCCTGCATCAAAGCAAAGGAAAACCAAATAGTGATTACCCATGGAACCACGACAATTGTCGAAACTGCAAAGTATCTCGGAAAAAGGAATATTGACAAAACAATTGTTTTAGTTGGCTCTTTGGTTCTTGGCAGTGATAAAAACTCTGATGCTCTATTTAACCTAGGCACAGCGATTATAGCCGTAAAATTGCTTCCTAAAGGAGTTTATATAACTATGAATGGGAAGATTTTTTCTTGGAAAAATGTATTCAAAAATATTAAAACTGGAAAGTTTGAAACTATTGAATAAAGTTAGTTCTTATCCCAAGTTCATGCATCTCATGTTTGGAAGGTAAAACAGAATAGTTTAGGTTCAAACTCTTTACTTTAGGCGTAAGTGCGGCTTTAAGTGCAAGGCTATGAAATAATAAAACTTTTCAGATAATCACAATATAAATGCAATAAATATATTTTATCCGTATTTTAGTTTTAGAAACAAAATTGAAAGTGCGAGAATTAAACCAACAGAATTCATTACTGCTACAGGACCATTATTAATTATCAAAGCATAAATTATCCAAAGAATTAATCCAGTTACATAGATAACATATCTTAACAAAGAAATATCCTTTGTCGATTTTGTTTTCCAACTTTTTATTACCTGTGGAAGTAAGGATATTACAACAAGAATACCCGCAATATAACCCAGTATATCTGTCCACAACATATCTAGAATTTACAGTTTCTACAACAAAAATATATATGCTGATAAATATCTACATTTTTAAACACATTTAATCTCTAGTGGTGGGAATGACTGAATACATACTGACTGTGGACGAGAAGGACAATGTTATAGGAAAAGGAGAGAAGATAAAAGTACATAGAGAAGGTAAACTGCATAGAGCTTTCTCGATATTCGTGTTTAATTCTAAGGGCAAATTACTCCTCCAGAAAAGGGCAAAGTCAAAGTATCATTCTGGCGGTTTATGGACGAATACATGCTGCAGTCATCAAAGGGATGGAGAAACCTTAGAAAAGGCGGTACACAGAAGGTTGAAGGAAGAGATGGGTTTTGACTGTGAACTTAAAGAGGTTTTTACTTTTACTTATAGAGTAAAGTTTGATGATGGTCTTTCTGAGAATGAATACGACCATGTTTTTTTCGGGAAATTTGACGGTAAGCCTGACCCGAACCCAGATGAAGTCGATGACTGGAAATGGGTTAGTTTAGAAGAATTGAGAAAAGATATACAAAAAAATCCTGATGATTACACTTATTGGTTGAAGGTTTCTATAGATAGAGTAATGTTAATGGTAAAGTAAAAGTCAGGAGAGAATGTTAATTATCCGCCACAACTTCAATACAAAAAAGTTTTTCCGCCCCGTATAAATTTTTACTTTCGCAAACTTCTTTATTACATTCACAAACTTCTTGGCAAGGTGTTTCAATTAATTTGACAGTTTCGCAATATGTACCACTTTCTATCTTATTACTAATTCTTATTAGTGTTTTAAATGCAGGAAGAGTAGACTCATCGACACCAGTTAAAGGAGGCGCAAATGGAGTTAAATATGACTTTTCAGATATTTTTATTTCTTTTTCTAGAGGCTCTAATGTATTATTAGAAATAATTATTGTTGAATTGCAACCTCTACCCCCATATGTTTTTAAATAAATATACATAGGAAATATGTTTCCAACCTTGGCCTTTGAAGGATAAGATAGTTCTATCGAATGATGTGGCGTGAGATATTCTCTAGAAAAACATTTTACATCATAAAAAATATATATTCCTAAAAATAATATGAAAAAAATAATCAAAGTCTGTATTTTGTCTAATTTATAATAAATGCAAATAATAAAACTGGTAACAAAAAAAATAATGAACAATTTTAAAATTAAAGGGAATGAGTAAGTAAAAGAATTTTTTCCTTCTAATATTTGACCAGAAAGAGTTAAAACAGTCGTATAAAAAGTAATTATTATAGTTATTATAGATCCAAATTCAATCAATGGAAATTTCTCTTTGTTGTATTTACCTTTTCTTATTTTATTTTTCTTTTTTTTCATTGCTTCACTTATTTTTCTTCTCAATCAGGTTTTATAAAAATCATGATGTCTAATAAATAAATCGTGACTATTTCTTCACTCCAACCTTCGTCCTCAAAACTTTGAAACCTTCTTTTTCTATCGCCTTTGCAACTTGCTCTTGTAATTTCTTTCCTGGTGTCAATGCAACAATACATCCCCCTCCACCACCACCAGTCATCTTTGCACCGTAAGCTCCATTCTCCCTAGCAACCTTGACAAGATAATCCAATTCCTTACAAGAAACTTCTATGTCTTGCAATAGTTTATGATTCACGTCCATCAGCTGTCCAACTTTCTTCAAATCAAAACCTTCCAGAGCTTTTCTTGCTTTAACGACCAACTCTTCTTCTTGTTTGAAAATTCTATCATACTTTTCAGGATATTTTTTCTTCCTCTCAGTCACGCCCAACACCATCTCTTTCGTGTCAGCCACGACACCAGAATTGGCCATGATTATCTCAATAGGTTCTTTTATGTTCAACTTCTCGATCATATCAGGTCCATCAACATTTTTCTTGAACCATAACAACCCACCAAAAGTCGCAGCAGTGTTATCGATGCCAGATGGCGTTCCAGCATAAGCCTTCTCCGCCTCATAAGCAGCTTCGTTAATCCTTTCATCGGATAATCTCATTCCAAACTCTTCTGATATCGCCCTTGCTATCGCCACGCTGCTAGCAGCCGAAGCACCGATCCCACTGAAACTAGGAAGGTTGCCGCCGATCCATATATTCATGGAAATATTCTTTTCCAGACCCATCGCTTCGAGCATTCTATCGATCGATTCTTTCTGTTGAAGCTTCTTTTTCTCTGTGTAACCAGCAGACCCTTTTCTCTCGTCTATAATATTAATGTCGGGTGTATCGGTTTTCTTGACTTCAGCGTCAGTCGTCGCATCCACAGCAGATACTATGCCAGGAATGTAGTGAACGACAAAATGTTCTCCGAAGAGTATGACTTTACCGTAACCAGAACCCTTGCCCATGAGACCACCTAGAATAAAAATGATTGGAAGAATTTAAATTAATTTTTTTAAGTGATTTAATGACTTTTTTGATAGATAGATTTTTGTTCTTGGAAAAGAGAAAATTAGAATATGGTAGACCTTAGTAAATTTAGCTATGGCATTACTTCTTCTGTTGTCACTTGTTTAGCCTTGATTGTCGGTTTAGATGAAATTACTAATCCCAAAATGAGTATCATTGGTGCATTATTATTAATTGCAATCGCAGATAATATATCAGATTCATTAGGTATTCACATTTATCGAGAATCAGCGCATTCAAAGGCTAAAAATAACATCAAAGTCTATACCTTTAGTAATTTTTTTACCAGGTTGAGTATTACATTACTATTTGTTTCACTAGTTATGTTTTTACCAATACAATATGCTATATTATTTTCCATGATTTTAGGTCTGTCACTACTCTCGGTTTTGAGTTATCTGATAGCAGTTAATCAAAAAACAAATCCTTATTTACAAATTTTTCAACATGTTGGGGTTGCTATTGTTGTGTTGATAACAAGTCATTTTGTGGGCCAAACAATTATCAATATGTTCAAGAAATCATAAACAGGTAACAAATTATTCAAAAATAGAATAAAGTTTTTCTATTGAGCCTCGGGAGAGATGTCATATATTATGTGATTTTTAAGGGCTTTTATATTATAGATAGATAGGTTTTTGTTCTTCTATCTTGAACAGCAAAGAATACTCATTCTCTTTCTAACTAAATTATTCTCTATATATTCTGCTATGTCATATGTAAGGGGGTTTCTTAAGAGTGGATAATCAATCTCTAAAACGCCGCCTTCATTCGGTTTGAATAAAATATAACGATGAAAATAATCATCTGATTGCGGAATACCTATTCGAATTGAACCCCTTTCTTTATCAGAACCTTGCTCATTGACATGAAGACCGTATGAATTAGTTTTTAAACCTTTTTTCTGTAAAAATTTAGCCAATGCCACATGATCTTTTGCATTAACACTGATTGTAGGTCGGTCTAAGAATTCATACATGTAAATAATCAGTTGTCCTCCGCTTTGTGAGAAAAAAACATTTCCGAGTTTATATTTTTCCCCAAGAGATCTCAAATAAGATTCTTGTATCTCTGCATCACCGAGACCACTTATCTTCCTTGCAGCTTCTATATCATCGAGAGATTTAGATAACTCAGTTAAAAAATCTTTTAACCTTGGCATTTTATCACATAAAGTATAATAAAAATAATCTTTAAATCTCTTTTCATAAACCCAAGAATCAGATAGATTTCTATTTTATAGAATAAAATTTTCTACTAAAAAGGAAGCCTCGAGAGGGATTTGAACCCCCAACCTACTGCTTACAAGGCAATTGCTCTACCGTTGAGCTATCGAGGCTGAATTAATCAATATTTTCTTCCAACATTTTTAATCTTATCATGTTTCGACTTTAAAGTAACAATCTTTTCTATTTGAGTTCCGTTAACAATATAAATCTTTCTCAAAAATGGTTAAATCTTTTATCGAGTATGATATATTTTGATGGTTATGAACTACAAATTATATCTGTCTTTATTGTTAGCCTTCGTTTTTGTTGTTAGCCCAGTTTTTGCTTTAGATTATAGTGTGTCAGTTGCCGTATCGCCTAAAGCGATAACGACAAGACCGTGTGGTATCGCAACTTTTGATGTTAAAGTCGATAACTTGGGTGGATTAGAAGATATTTACACGGCAACAGTCGATGGGATACCAAGTAATTGGTACACCTTGAGTACTGATTCCATAACCTTAGGTCCTGGTAAGTCAGATAAATTATACTTGTTCATAACACCAAACTGTTATGATAATATATTCGGCCAATTTAACGGTTCCATAACTTTAATCGGTAAGGCTAACGCGACAGATAAGTTCACTTTGACTGTATTTCCTGACCATGTGATAAAATTAACTCTGCCAGAAGAAGTAACGGTTTGTCTAGGTGAAGAAAAAGAATTAGTTGGCATTCTGGAGAATACAGGAAATTACACTGAGGATGTTGCGTTCACAGCTTCAGGAGATGCATCTGCTTTTGCCACAGTGCCTGGAGAAACAGTGACAATAAACGTTGGGAAGAAAAGTAACGTTACTATCGCATTAAACCCTGTTGATGTTGAATTGGGTTCTTACAGCCTCACGATAGATGCTGAGTCGACGACAAGCTATGCAAGTTCATCAGCTTCTACTAATGTGAAAGTGGTAAAATGTTATGATGTCGAAGTCACGTTCCCAGAAGAAGTACAGTCTTGTGCGGGTAAAACAAAAACATTCGACATAACGGTCAAGAATACTGGGTTAAAGGATGATACTTATACCGTGACCATACAAGATTTCAACTATTCGAATACTGTGACTCTTGTGCCGGGAGAAGCTAAGACTTTGAGTGTGGATTTCTTGAACGAAGCTGAAGGGACTTATGATGCTGCTTTCACCGTTGAATCTACGTTCGTGAAGAAAGAGGGGACGATAAAGTTTGTCGTAACCAAGTGTTACGGAGTTGATTTAACAGTCGAAGAGAATGAAATTCAGATAGAGAGTGGTAAGGGTAAATTAGTCAAGGGTAAAGTCACGAACATTGGTCTGATGGCCGACACTTTCAAGATAATTTCTGATGCGATATGGTCATCAATAAGGCCCGAGGAAGTCAGTTTAACTTCAAACGAATCGAAAGATGTGTTCGCTTATTACAGCCCAGAATACGGAGCAAAGGGAACATATGACGTGAACTTAACAGCAAAATCTGGGAACAGTCAAGATACTGAACAGTTGAAGATAGAAGTTTTGGGTAAAGGAGAGGTGACGACAACGATAGAAGAGACTACGACTGTGGAAGAGAACATCACGACTACAGAGGAGATAGTACCTGTTGAGAACTTGACGACAATCGTTGAAGAGACTACTACTCAAGAAGAAACAACCATGGAAGAAACAGCTCAACCAACCACAGCAGTAGAGATACCAACCGGTGAAGTGATAAAAGGTTTCTGGGAAAACAAAGTTATGAGGTCTCTGTTGATCTCGATAATAATCGTGATAATAATCCTGATCATCATATACTTGGTCGTGATGAGGTGATTCCTTGATAGAAAAAATACTGTTACTCGCGAGTTTCTTCTTATTCTTAGCCGTAGCTGCAGAAGCGAAGGTTAAGTCAAAGTTGGGGTTACTCATCATCATCACGGGCCTCGTAGTCGGAATACTCAACCTTTTATACGTATTGTTGCAATCATTCTAAAGTGGTGAAAATGAAACCCAACAGTTTCCTTGCACTCTTGTTTACCGTCATAGCTATCCTTACAGTCATATTCGGTATAGGGATGAGTTATTCGAATTTAATTCCTGAGAAAAAAAGTTGTGAAGGTTATTCGTTGTTCTTGTTCCCAGACGAGAATAAGCTTGACACGGAAGTTGGTAAAGGATCACTATTGAAGATAAGAGTGATAAACGCTGGCAGTTTTGGGGATAAATATGATGTTTTGTTGAACGGGCCTGAATGGGCTGTCGTTAAGCCGAGTACATTCGGGTTGAAAGCAGAAGAATCGAAGACTCTGTTCTTGTATGTCAGTCCTGACGTAGGGAATGAAGGGAAGTATTATCTCGACGTAACAGTCAAATCGGATTGTGTTTCTGAGAGTCAAACAATAGAAGTTGGAGTTTTACCTAAAGTACCTGTTTGAAATCTTTTGGTTTATTATTTATAATTTGATTTTTCTATGATTTAGAATATGCCAGAAAAAATTCCAAAGAAATTCTTGGACATGTACTACAAACAAGGTTACAGGATAGTAGGAAAACATCAACATTCTGCCGTAAAAATTTGCAGGTGGACTAAAGAAAGTTTAAGACATGATAGGTTTTGTTTCAAGCAGAAATGGTACGGGATTGAAAGTCATAGATGTTTGCAATGCACGGTCAGTTTATCATGCTTGAACAGATGCGTTTATTGTTGGAGGACATTCCATCCAATATTTGAAAAAGAGATGAACAAAAAGACTATAGATGAACCTTCTGAGATAATCGATGAGTTGATAAAAGCTCAAAGACTGCTATTGACTGGTTTTAAAGGAAATTTTAAAGTCGATAAGAAAAAATGGGATGAAGCACAGGACCCGACGAATGCTGCTTTGAGTTTAATCGGTGATAGTATCTTGTATCCAAATTTTTCTGAGTTATTGAAAGAATTCCACAAAAGAAAATTCTCAACATTTTTAGTGACTAAGGGCACATCACCAGAAAGACTGAAGAAACTAGAAGTTGAACCGACGAACCTTTACATTTCAGTCTGTGCACCAGATGAAGAAACTTACATGAAAGTTGATAATCCTCTAGTTAAAGATGGTTGGAAGAGGATGAATGAAAGTTTAGAGTTGATGAAGAGTTTTGATTGTAGAAAAATTTTGAGGTTGACGTTGGTTAAAGGATTGAACATGAAAAATCCTGAGAAATATGCTAAATTAATTTTAAAAGCAGAACCTGATTTTATCGAGCCAAAGGGGTATATGTGGGTCGGTGAATCACAGAATAGATTACCAAAAGAATCTATGCCTTTCCATGAAGAAATCGTAGAATTTGCTAAAAAATTATCTGAATTTACTGGTTATGAAATTAAAGACGAGTTCAAACCTAGTAGAGTTGTTTTGTTGAAGAAGTGAAATCAGATGGTGAAATCTTTAATTTTGCGGTTAATACATCTCTAGCAACTGAAAAAGCCATGACTGTATAATCTCTTAACAATTGAAATGGATATAATGAGCTTATATGGGGTGTTGTTCTACCTTTTTTTATTGCTTCATATATTTCTTCTTTACAAGTAGCATCAACTAAATTATAACACGAATCTAATGATGATAATCCTATATGTCCGTCCACTCCAGCGATTTTTGGTTTATTAAGTTTTTCTGCTAAAATTAATGCTTCCTGATTGTAACGAATAGGAATAAACGAGATAGATCCATTCCATACTTCTATTGCATCGGCTTTTGATAACTGATCTTTATCATAACCATTTTTAGCAGCACCACATATGCATGTTGGATGAGGAAGACAAATATATTCAATACCAATTCTTCTCAAAATCTCTATACCTTCTTCAAAACTAACGTCAAGCATTCTTTTTACTTTACGATCAAAAATAGGAAATCTTTTATCCCGTGCCAACTCACTTAAATTTTCACCAACGGCTATAACATCTGTGCCCATAAGACCCAGTTCGATTCCAGCTATTACATATTCTGATGTAAACGCTTCATGATGGGCTCTTGTCCAAAGAAGACTATTATGAGGATCTAGTTCTACATACACACGTTTTTTTATTGCATATTTAAGTATATTATCTGGATTATTCCAACCATCAGTAGTATAGGGTGGATGTATATGGGTAATTAATTTTAACATAAGAATTAGTTGAAAACAATTAAACTTTTAAGACTTTCTTTCCACGCTCGTGAGGAATTATTTTAATTTTTTTATTTCCAAAGTCTTTTTTGAGTTCTTTTCCTTCAAAAAACCTATCTAAAAACACAGCTAAAGCGGCAACTTCAGAATGTGGTTGATTCGTGACAGCAACGTTCCAATCAGTTAAATGATAAACCTCTCCAGGCACTTGTTGAGAGCCAGCTATCACTAACAAATTTTTTTTACATTTCTTTATTTCGTTCATAATATTTTGTATCGGTAGACCATACATAGTCAAGTGGACGATCTTTCCTTTCCAATTTTTTATGACTTTCTTCCAATTCTTTTCATAGTTAATCTCGAAAGGTCCTCCCCAATTTTCAACGACTTTTTTTATGCTTTTCTCTAAATTTTCATCCCTATCCCCAGAATAAGTCATGCCATTAGCTCCGAATGCTCTCGCAACTAGAGCACAGTGTGAACTTATCCTCTGATCCCTTACTCTTCTGTGTCCTAACCTCAAAACCCAAACTCTCATAATATTAAGACGTTTAAGTTAACTTTTAAATCTTCAACTATCTCTGTATTAATTCAGGTGTTTATCTGAAAAGAGAACCGTTGACAGAGGAAGAAGAAATATCCAGGATCAGGATTCCAAAACAAGGCGAAGTCTTGGCTCACGTAGAATTGATGCTCGGTTCAGACAAACTGCGTGTTCGATGTGAAGACGGTAAAGAAAGGATAGCCAGAATTCCAGGAAAATTGAGAAAAAGGGTCTGGATAAAAGTTGGTGACATCATCCTGTTGCAACCATGGAAAGTCATGACCGACAGAAGAGGAGATGTAATCTGGAGATACACGAGAACACAGGCAAATTGGCTACAGAAGAAGGGTTATTTAAAAAACATTTCTGTTTGATAATGATTTAATTGAGTGTGATTTCTTTCTGAATGAAGTGGTATGACGCAGCCGCCGAGCGAGCCGGCAAAATTATTATTTATTTAATTCTTAGTTAATCTTTGACCAATAGAATCAAGTTCATTGCTCACTTCTTCAATTTTTTCATATAATTCTTGGGTTAATATTGGAAGTGTAAGGCTAACATATAATTGACTGGAATGTTCTGGATCATTATGTTGACTTAAAATTTTGAATTCTTTTTCAAATCCATATGGCATTACTTTTTTTTCTTTAGGAACATAATCTTTTTTAGACTGTCTTTTCTCAATACCTTTAACATGCCTGATTAATCCTTTTAGTAAATCTTCAATTGATGGAGCATCGTCTTTTTCTCTCTTTAGACTGAAAATAAGATTTTGTCCAATAATTGTAAAGTCAGTTATTCCGTATCCTTTTTTTGAAAAATAAGGTTTCATAATTTTATTTAAATAAAATTCAACTTTTTCTTGATCAAATTTGTAATGAAGATTTGCAGACATTCAAAACTATTATTATAAGTTAATTAAAAGATTTAAGTTTGATAGGGCGAGCGAGGCGGCGAGTATAATATAGTAATTCTTTTCAATGAAAAGGCATTTAAATTGGTTTTGACATCTATTTTCTGGTATTATGGTACTAAAAAGGAAACGAGAATCTTATAAAGATTTTAAGACTGTTCATGGTGTTTTTGATGAACGTACTATCATGACTCTGTATAAGTTGATCAACAAAAATGATATATCCGTCGAATCAATGTTAGAAGAAGGTAAAGAAGCTGTTGTATTATCTGGATTGAGAGAACAAAAAGAATGGGTTGCGATAAAAGTTTACAGGACCGATGCGTGTGATTTTAAAAAGATGTGGAAGTATCTGGTCGAAGACCCGAGGTTCAGCGGTATAAGTAAAATGACACGAAGAGTAGTTAGCATCTGGTGCCAGAGGGAATTCAAGAACATGAAGATAGCTCAAAGTGCTGGTGTGAATTGCCCTAAACCTTTAGCATTCAAAGATAATGTCCTGATAATGAGTTTTATAGGAGATAACGGTATACTTGCCAAGAGACTTATCGACGTCAAACCGGACGACCCGAACGAATTGTACAAGATGGTTCTAGAAAATTTAAGAAAACTCGTTAATGTTGGGTTGATACATGGCGATTTGAGCGCTTACAACATCCTTCTTTGGGATGAGCCTTATTTCATTGACTTCAGCCATGGCACAACGATAAAAAACCAAATGGCCATAGAACTCCTGAAAAGGGATATAAAAAATATAAATTCTTACTTTTCCAAATTAAATGTAGCTGTAAAAGACCCAGAAGATATTTTTAACGAGTTAATAAAGCTTATTAAATCCAAAAGTGATTAAATGAAAGACTTCATAAAAATACCGCAAGAAAGAAAGGAAATTTTAAAAAAAGATACGAAAATAAAGGAAAATATAGAGAAATTTACTGATACTAAGATAGAAGTGAATGATGATGTGTCAATAGACGGTGAAAGCTTCAACGTCTACCAAGCAAAAAATGTTTTGACGGCTTTTGGGCGCGGTTTTGACGTAAACGACTGCCTTTACCTATTGGAAGACGAGTACGGGTTGGAGATAATTGACTTATCAGACTTCACCAAATCAAAAGAAAGAATGACGACGTTGAAAGGTCGAATAATCGGAACAGGTGGTAAAACGAGGAAGTACATAGAGAAGTACATCGACGTAAAAACATGTGTTTTTGGCAAAACAGTAGGTATTATAGGTAAGTGGGATAAGGTTAATATAGCTAAAGAGGCAATAATGAAGATAATCCAAGGTTGCACTCACAAGACTTTGTACAGATGGTTGGAGAAACATTCAACGGTTTGATAAAATGGTTAATGAAGAAATGGGGAAAACTGCTGAAGAAATGGGGAAAGAACAGAGACAGATTGCTGTGTCTGAATTCTTCGAGAAGAACAGGCATTTACTCGGTTATGATAACCCTACCAAGGCTTTATTGACTGTAGTGAAGGAATTGGTTGATAACAGCTTGGACGCGGCCGAAGAAGCGAGAATATTACCGAGAATATGGATAGAAGTTAAGCCGAATGGACCAGATAGGTTCAGAGTCATGGTCAAGGATAATGGTCCAGGATTAGTGGATAAACAGATTCCTTTGGCTCTTGGAAAATTACTCTATGGTTCAAAATTCTTTAGGTTAAGACAGTCCAGGGGGCAACAAGGGATAGGTGGCTCGGGTGCCATTTTGTACAGCCAATTGACGACTGGTAAACCCACGAGCCTCATATCGAGCATCGGCAACAAGAAGACATCAAATTATGAGATGATGATTGATGTAAAGAGGAACGAACCAGAAATCATAAGTCATCAGATATTGGAAGATGGAAGGGAATGGCATGGTTTGAAAGTTGAAATGGATGTTGAAGGTAGATACATAGAGAGTAGACAGGGTATTCCTGAGTACATTAAACAAGTCGCGATAGGTAATCCTTTTGCTGAAATAGTCTTTGAAGGGCCAAACGGAAAAATGGACTTCCCGAGAGCAGTGAATGAATTGCCACCAATCCCAAAAGAGATAATGCCACATCCCCATGGTGTAGAATTGGGTATCTTAAGAAGGATGATGAAGTCGACAAAATCCAGGACAACTGCTTCTTTCTTGGCGAACGATTTCTCGAGGATTGGATCTGGGACTGCGAATGAGATATGTAAATTAGCTGGAATAGACCCGAAAATAAGCCCGCAAAGACTGGAAGTCGAGGATACAGAAAAATTGTTCAAAGCGATGCAAAAAGTTAAGCTCGTCAGGCCACCAACAGATTGTCTGTCGCCATTAGGAGAAGAAATGATGATCAAGGGTTTGAAGAAAGAAATATACGCAGAATTTTTTGCTGCTGTGACAAGGCCGCCAGAAGTTTATCGTGGCAACCCATTCCAGATAGAATGTGCCATCGCATTCGGCGGGCAATTGCCAGCCGACCAGCCAGTCAAGATTGTAAGGTTGACGAACAGAGTGCCACTGATATACCAAGAAGGGGATTGTGCGATAACAAAGGCTATTATAGGAACTGATTGGAAAAGGTATGGTTTGCAACAGTCAGGTAGGAGTATTCCTGCCGGCCCTGCTGTGATTATGGTCCATATGGCTTCTGTCTGGGTTCCGTTCGTTTCTGAGAGTAAACAAGCAGTGGCAGCTTATCCGGACATAATGAAAGAGATCAAACTAGCGTTGCAAGAATTGGGGAGAAGGTTACAGCATCACGTTTCTGGTAAGAGAAGGATGGAGATGCAACAGAGAAGGAGGGAGATATTCGACAGGTACCTTCCAGAAGTTGCTAATGCTGTTGGTAAATTAACGAACAAAAAACCCGAACCGATTTTAAATAAATTAAAGAATATGATTAAAAAGAGTACTGAGGTAGTTGTAGATGATGGAAGTAAAGAAGAAACTGGAAACGTTGGGTGAAGATGTACTAAAAGATATTGAGGCGAGTAAGAATCCTGATATAGACATACCTGTAAGGTCTTTATCCAATGTCATTTACGATGAGAAATTCAAACAGCTTACTCTGGGTAATAAAGTCTCTAAAAGATTCTTGTTCAACGTTGCTCATGCCAAACCTTTCATGCAGACCATGCTCGTTGCCGCTCTATGCAAGGAATTACAAGAACAAAACATTCATACCAGTTTGAGAGATTTGTTCTATGCGTTGAAAAGGACTCTACCTGGTTCGGATGAGAACACTTTTGATGAACAAAATGAAAGCGATCCTATCATCGTTGATTTGGAAGTCACTCTGGACGCTTTAAGGGAACAGCTACACTTGAACGCTGATGTCAGAGGAAGGGTCGTAGGTAATGTTATCATAAAAGACAGGGGGGATACTATAGACTGGTCAAAGCTTGGTTCAGGGGGATGGTCAATCCCAAGCAACGTCGAAGAGTTGACTTTTAAGAGTGTAGATGCCGATTATATTCTGGTTATGGAAAAGAACGCTGCTTTTGAAAGGTTGCATGAGGATAGGTTCTGGCAAAAACAGAATTGTATTCTTGTAACGACTCAGGGCCAAGCTGCAAGAGGACCGAGAAGGTTGATACAGAGGTTGTCGAGTGATTATAAGTTGCCTGTTTACGTTTTCACAGATGCTGACTCGTATGGATGGTACATTTATTCTGTGATAAAGTATGGTAGTATTTCTCTCGCGCATATTTCAGAAAGGCTTGGTTGTCCTACTGCCAAGTTCATCGGTCTGACTATAAGCGACATAGATGAGTTCAAGTTGCAAGGATTCACAATCAAGGCGAAAGAAGTCGACATCAAGAGGGCGCATGAGATGTTGAAGTACGATTGGTTTAAACATCCGGCATGGCAGAAGGAATTGAAGTTGATGATAGAGAGAAAGGTTAAAGCTGAGTTGGAAGCTCTTTCTGGTCGTGGGTTGAGGTTCATGACTGAAGTTTATCTGCCAACGAAAATTAAGAGGAAAGAATTTTTACCTTAATTTTTTGTGATATTTTTACAGATCCTCTAAAGGATTTTTAATCTTCTTCAAGTCTTCTGTCGTTAGTTAGATGCAATAAATTTTTTTCGGGTTCTCGCGCCATTTTTCTCCTCCTTTCAGTTGTTGCGTAATTATCCGCTTTTTAAATAGACTTAAATGTTTAATTTTCTTGTAATTAATATATGGCGAGATTTAGTGAAGATACACCAAAAGAACCTTATACAATCGAAGTTGAGATGAAATCTAGTTTATGTCTTAAAAAAGAGATTGCAGATACTTTAAAAAACGGACAAAAATTAGTTTGGTATTATACAGGCAGAATAAAACGAAAAATGATAGGATATTATTCTGTTGATGATGGTAGAGCTTATATAGAAGTAACAGTAACTGGAAAGAAATTTGCAGGTTTAGGATATAGAAGGGTTATATTTGAATTGACAAATATTTCTAATTTTTTAGATTTTAATGATTTATGTGAAGAAGCAAGACAAAAATTAAAATCAGGGTTGACTGCAGATACACTAGGGATAAAAAGTTATGATGAAGGTCGAACTTTAATATTCAGTCCTGGAATTGCACCAGTGACCACAAGAAATTTTCCATTTCCATTTGAAGAATCTCTTTACAAAGTAAGTTGGACTTAAAAAGAGTAACTTTTTCTTACTATTACCGGCGCTCGAACCCTCCAAAAATTTACTCTTCGTTCTTTCAGAACTCGCTCTCAGTCGCTGTATTGAAATCATACCAATAGTCTCCTTCGAGGCATCTAACACTTTTTATGCGCTTCGTTTACGACTCGGTTTCTAAAGAAACACATTCCTTTTATATTCACTTCGTTCATTAAAGGGAACGTTAAAAATTCTGCAATCCAAAACCCAATGATAAACTTTCGGTGCATAAGACTTTACTTTAATTTTTTCAATCAATTCTACTTTAAACCCATTAATGTCGGCAGCAGTTTTTACATCTTCTAATAATTCTTTACAATTCTTAGCAGTACCGTGATAATGTATAATTCCATTCGGTTTAATGACTTTCATCGCATCTATCAAATACTCTTTACAAGAAGGCAACAATCCCATGATAACTCTGTCAGCAATCCTTCCTAGTTTAGGTAATTCAATCACGCAATCTCCAATAATAGGAACAACTTTCTCTTCAACTTTGTTCAGTTTGATGTTTTCTTTCAAATAATTGTAAGCAATAGGATTGATTTCAATAGAGTAAACTTTTTTTGGTTTAGAAGTTTTAGCAATACTTAACGAAAAATAACCTATACCAGCGAACATATCAACAACAATTTCATTTTTCTTCACTAATTTTGCTATTCTATTTCTTTCGTTCAAGTTGCCTTTAGCGAACATTATTTCATTGACATCCAATTTGTAAATGATTCCGTGTTCTTTGTGTATTGTTTCTGTATTTTTTTCTCCTGCGATAACAACCAAAGAAGGTTTTCTGAAAGATGTTGTTATGAAATCTTTTCTCCTACAAACAGTATTCGTATCAGGGATGTTTTCTAAGATTATCATGCCTATTTTTTTATCGTATTTCCAAAGTTTCTCTTTCAAGTTAATAATGACTATGTTACCGATTTTCTGATAGCTGGAAGGAAGTAAAGACAATTCTTCTTTAGGAATTTTTTTCTTCAGTTTCTCTTGAAGCAATTGTTTGATGGGCTTAAGCATTAAATAAAAAATAACAATTAATTATTAAATAGAGTGATATGCCAATCGCAGGATCTTGTCAAGTGTGTAATAACATAAGTCATGCCTTAATGGTTTGTGTATTCTGTGGAGCAAGGGTTTGTGTCAACTGTATTGATCCGAGGACAGGTGCATGTTTAAGATGTAAAGGAGGAGTTATGAGAAAATAGTCTTTAAACTATTAACTAAAACTTTCTCGCCTCATCTTTTAAATCAGCAATAAAAGAATCAAAATTCCATCAAAGCGTCAACGATCTTGTCGACTTGTTCTCTTTCTTTGCTCGTCTTAGGCTTGAAAATGTCGCTTACTCTTTCTCTCAAAGTCTCTTTCTTTGATATGTTTCCTATCTCTGTGAAACCTTGGGCTATGACTTCCATTCTTGCTAGTCTGCATTCAATATTCTTTAATTCTCTAGAAACTTCTGTCAACGCGGCCCATACTTGTGCAACTTTCACGTCATCAGCTTGCATGTATGCACATCTGTGTTTTTTGGCCTTTTCTATGAGTTCTGCTAGTTCTGCTTGAGCTTTCTCACACATGAATTCCTTCCAGTCTCTATCTTCGCCAAATAACATTTAATCTATCACCTAGAAAATTTGTTCTAAGTTAAAGTTTAAATACTTGATGGTAGTAACACTTTTCTCTCTGATAGAAAACGTTTAAAACTCTGACGTTCAATGTTTTTAGAGTGAAAAAATGAAAGACGGGGATTTCATACAGATAGATTACGTCGGCAAGGTTACCGAGAGTGGAGAAATCTTTGACTTAACGAAAGAAGATTTAGCCAAAGAAAAAGGTATCTACAGCCCGAACATTAAGTACGGCCCTATTCCTGTCATAATCGGCGGTAATTTTGTTGTAAAGGGTTTGGAGAACGGTTTAAAGGAAATGGATGTCGGGAATAAGAAGACTATCACGATAAAACCCGAAGACGCATTCGGTGGAAGGGATGCCAGGTTTTTAAAACTCATTCCACTCGCAGAGTTTAAAAAACAAGATATAACACCATACCCTGGTATGCCTGTGACGATCAGCAGATTAAACGGTCGTGTTATATCGATGTCTGGCGGGAGGGTTAGAGTGGATTTCAACCATCCTTTGGCTGGGAAGACAATAGAATATGAAGTAGAAATAAAGAACTTAATAACTGATGTAAAAGAGAAAATTAACGCGATACTAAGTTTTTATCTGAAGTTTGAAGAAAAGGATGTAACGATAACGATAGATAAAGAGACTGTTGAGATAAACATCAAAGTGGAAGCTTCAAAATTGGTTAAAAAGACTGTTGCTGATACGATCAAAAAATGGATTAGTGAAACAAAGAAAGTTAGGTTTGTCGACGAGTACTGAAATTATTTAGAAAATCCGATTAAAAATTGATGAACACATTCTGGAAATTCTATCCCATACCCACCTTCTAAAACTGCAAAGCTTGGTTTTTTTAAACTTGCTATCGATTCCCCAATTTTTCTGTAAGATTCTTCATCCAAACCCAAACCACCCATCGTGAGTGGATCGTTCTTGTGTCCATCAAAACCTGCAGAAACAGCGATTAAATCAGGGTTGAATTTTTTAACTTCTTTCAAGGCCAAATTAAAATTCTCAAAGTAAATTTTTTCATCAATCCCAGAAGGTAAAGGAAAATTGATACAATTTTTTTCAGATTCTTTACCAGTCCAAGGATAGAAATCATCTAAATGTAAAGAAACATACAGGACTCTTTTGTTGCCAAGGAAAATGTCTTGCGTGCCGTTTCCATGATGACAATCTATATCGATTATAGCAACTTTTTTTACAGAATTCAACGCAATTTTAGTAGCAATAGCAACGTTATTGAAATAGCAAAAACCTAAGGATGGTGCATACAATGCCTTTCCATTCCGACCAGCATGATGACCAGGTGGTCTCATCGAAGAAAATGCCTTTTCTCCTTCTAACGCAATCTTCATCGTTTTTATAGCTGAACCTGCACTCAATTTTGCATACTCAAAAATTCCAGGTAAATTAGGTGTATCAGAATCATAAAATTTTCCACTCTTAATCGTTTCAACATAATTTTTTTCATGAACTAACAATAAGTTCTTTTCACTACATGCTTCGGGTTCTAGGAATTCAAATTTTTTTTCTCTCAAAAATTCAAACGTTCTTTTGACTCTTTCAGGCGATTCTGGATGTCCTGTTTGCCAATAGTCCAAGCACTTCTGTGAAAATAGAACCTTCATGGTATAAATTTATTTAAATTTTGAACTTAAACTTCTACAAGCGAACGTCAACAATAAGAATTTAAATTTAACTACCGTTAGATTGTAATAGTTGTAATAACTGAATGATAATAAAAATCGGAGGTATATGATTATGGCCGTACCAATCGCTAGAAAACCGGGAATTAAAAAGACTCATGAGATTGATGAGGAATTGAAAAGACTCCTAGAAACTAAGAAACCCCGTATAAGAGTCGTTGGTGCTGGTGGTGCTGGTAACAATACTATAACAAGGATGATGGAAGTTGGTATCGTTGGTGCGGAAACTGTAGCTGTAAACACTGATGCTCAAGATCTTCTGTATTCTGATGCTGATGTTAAAGTCCTGATAGGAAAGGAAATCACTGGCGGTTTAGGAGCTGGTGGTGACCCAAAGATCGGTATGGAAGCTGCAAAAGAGAGTAAAGACGATATTAAAAAGATTTTAGAAGGTAGTGATTTAGTATTCATAACTTGTGGTCTAGGTGGTGGTACAGGAACAGGTTCTTGTCCTGTAATCGCAGAGACTGCAAAGAAAATCGGCGCTTTGACTGTAGGTGTAGTTACTCTACCTTTTGCGATGGAAGGACAAACAAGGATGAAGAACGCGAAAGAAGGTTTAGAGAATTTAAGAAAAGTTGTTGATACAATCATAATCATACCAAACGACAAGCTTTTAGAGATAGTTCCTGATGTCAGTTTGGCAACAGCATTCAAGGTTGCTGATGAAATCCTTGTCAATTCTGTCAAGGGAATAACAGAATTGATAACCAAACCTGGTTTGATCAACTTAGACTTGGCTGATGTAAGGACAGTCATGACAAACGGTGGCTTGGCAATGATAGGGATGGGAGAATCCGACACAGAGAACAGAGCATTAGAAGCTGTTGAAAAGGCCTTAACAAACCCATTATTGTCGATTGACATAGATGGCGCAGATGGTGCGTTGATAAACGTGACAGGTGGACCTGACATAACGATAAGAGAGGCACAAGAGATAGTCGAAGCTGTTTCAAGCAGGCTAGCACCAGAAGCTAAGATTATATGGGGTGCTCAAATATCCAAAGATTTACGTGACACAGTCAAGACGTTGATAATAGTAACTGGCGTGAAATCCACAGAAGAAGACTTCATAGAACAGAAATTGTTCAAGCCGAAGAAAAAAGAGATAGAAGAAGAACTTGGAATCGAGTTTGTGTAACAAATAAATCCTTTTTAATAATTAGTTTTTATATTTAGAGTAAACAATAATTCTAGGGGATGGAACATGAAAATAAACATCAGAGAAACTCTGACAAGGTACAAGAGAGTTTTGTTAGTGGCAAGAAAACCCGATGCCGATGAGTTGAAGGAAACGGCAAGGATCTGTGGTATAGGCTTTATAATAATGGGTATCATCGGTTTCATATTCTACGTTATATCTGTATTAGGCGGTGCTTGAAGTGGATGAAAGTAACGATAGCATGAATGAAGAGAAAAAAGAACAAATACAACCAGTTCTTCCAGAGAAACCCCCAATCACACCAAGAATGGATGAAGAGGAGATAGAGGAACCTATAGTCCATGACGTAAAAATATACGCGATAAAAACCATCATCGGTAGGGAAAACGTAGTCCTGGAATCGATGGCTGGAAAGGCTAAAGTAGGTGGTTTGTTCATAAAGGCGATGGTGCATCCTGAAGAATTGAGGGGATACATCTTTGTTGAGGGGGATTTGAAAGATATAGAAACTATGATAAGGGATATACCGCATGCCCGAGGCGTTTTAAGAGCACCTGTGGCCATATCAGACATCAAGAGGTTCATGGAATCAAAGAAGATAGAGATAAAAGTGAACGCGGGGGATATAGTCGAAGTTATCGGTGGTCCTTTCAAAGGAGAAAAAGGTAAAGTCACGAGGTTTGATGATGTTAAGGGGGAAGTGACGATAGAACTCATAGAAGTTACTGTCCCCATACCCGTCACTGTCAATGCTGGCCTTGTTAAACTGATAAAGAAAGGTGAATAGATGGGACAAAAGACGGTTGAAGCATTGGTTGACGGCGGTAAGGCAACACCTGCACCACCACTGGGTCCTTCTTTGTCTGTATTCAAGGTTAACATCGGGAAGATCATACAAGACATAAACGATAAGACGAAGTCGTATGAAGGGATGAAAGTCCCAGTAAAGATTATCGTTGATGAGCAGACTAAAGAGTACAAGATTGAGATTGGGACACCGCCTGTTTCTTCGTTGATCAGGAAGGAATTGGGTTTGAAAATAATCGGTGAGGAGAAAAAGGTAGAAGAGGCTGCTGTAGCACCAGTAGAGGAGAAAAAAGAGAAGAAGAAGGAAGAAAAAGTTGAGCCTGTTAAAGAAGAAGCTGCTCCAAAAGAAAGTGAAACACCAGCAGAAGCTACAAAAGAAAAAGTAGAAGAAAAGAAGGTTAGAGTGATTGTTGGTGACTTGACGATCGATCAGTGTATAAAAATAATGAAGATGAAAAGGGATAGTCTACTCGCAAAAGATACAAGAAAGGCCTTGAAAGAGATAGTTGCATCTGTCGTGAGCATGCCGTTGACGGTCGAAGGAAAGAACCCGAAAGAAGTCCTGAAAGATATAGACGAAGGGAAATACAACGATAGATTGAAATAAGAATCAACTACTTAAGTTTTTCTTCACTAAAGAGTAACAAGTGTTAGTGTGTCCGCTCTCATCAAAATTACTTGGTTGATATGGGTTTTAGCCATAATTTTCCTAGCAATCACAATAACCAATTATGATACCTCTACGTTGACGTTGCTTTTTGTCCTAGTCATTCTAACAGGAATTAACTTATACCATCAGGAATTGAACAAAAAACGGATGATAAGGATCAGGGGTGTTCTGGAAAACATAGACATGAAAACGCTCGAAGACGGGGTTAAAAAAATGAACAGACAACAGTCCGAATGCTACAGCAGGATCTTCGGCCTGGAGAATGAATTACAGCAATACAAGAATGATGAAGAAAAGAAATACAGGGATGTTGTGAGAAAAGTTTTGGATGTGGACAATAAATTCACTAGAAAATGTAACCTTTTAGGCGAAACAATTTTAGAGTTGAGTAAAGGAAAGAAGAAAGATTAAATGCAAGTTTTTCTGACGTTGGTTTCTGTCCATGCTTGAGGGCAGTTATAAGGACTCACTCTAACTTTTTCAACAGTCTTGTTGCCTATGCATATCGTGTTACTACAATAGTAACTCAGGATTATCTGTTCTCCTGGATTTAATGGGTCAGTTGAAGTAGGTCCACCAGTGCTGTTGTCGTAGAATGTGTTGTTTATCTTAACTATGGTTGAAAAGTTGTATAACTCAATGCTCCCAAGGTTGGTTAAAGCTATTTTTAACGACTGGTTTGTGCTTGAACATATGACGTCCACTATATCCAAAAGCGCACCGGTACAGTTGATCTGTTTTGTAGCACTCTCACTTATTATTTCAGTCTCTACTTTTATCGTAGAGGTGATCCAAGCACCTATCAAAGCTGATGTAGCTAGAGTAATTGCTATCAACATTACAGTCGCTACTAATGGTGATAAACCTTTTTTCATGATACCACTAATCTTATTTTATTTTTTTGGTATAATAAATTGTGGGTATGAAGAAAATGTGAAGATGGATAAAGTTTTTAAATCTTAAACTCCAACATTCATTAACCCGTTAACACTGCATAAGCAGGAGGGAAAACATGACAATCCTAGAGAAGATAAAAGAAATCAGAGAGAAATCAAAGAAAAGAAACTTTAATCAGAGGTTTGACCTTGTCGTCAACTTAAAGGAATTAGACATTAAAAAGGCTGAGAGTAAGATTGATGAATTGCTTATCCTACCAAAAGGTACTGGAAAGGACGCATCAATAGCATTTTTTTCTGATAGTACAAAAAAGATGGATGGTTGTACGATACTGAGCGGCTCGGAAATGGAAAAACTGAGTAAGGATAAAAAGGCATTAAGAACCCTCATCGGCCAGACTGACTTTTTCCTCGCAGAGCCTAAATTGATGATCGTCGCAGGAAAATATTTAGGTAAGTTTTTAGCTCCAAAGGGGAAGATGCCTAAGCCCGTGGCTGGCGACATCGAAAAAATAATAAACAGTACAAAAAAATCCATAAAAATCTCAGTGAGTAAGCATCCGATAATACACACGGTTGTTGGTTCTGAAAAAATGGATGATAATGATTTAGAAGAGAATATAAAAACAGTCATGAATTTCTTGAAGACTAGGCTTCCGAAAGGAAAGAACAACATAAAGAATGTTTACTTAAAACTCACGATGGGGCATCCTGTTAAACTAGAGGTTGAATGAGATGGTCAGTGAAAGAAAAAAACAAAGTGTTGTTGAATTAAGACAACTTATCGAGAGATACCCAGTGGTTGGAATACTGGACTTGTTCAAGATGCCGTCCAGACAGTTGCAGTTCATAAGAAAAGATATCAGGGGGAATGTTCTGGTAAAGATGTGTAAGAAGAGAGTGATTACGTTGGCCTTGAAGGACATTAAAGGGAAGACAGGTATAGAGAAACTCGACGAATTCATCCCAAGAGAACCGGCCTTGATATTCTCCGAGATGAGCCCATTCAAACTCTTCAAGACGTTGAAGAAGAGTAAATCCCGTGGTTATGCAAAACTAAACGATGTCACACCTGAAGATATAACTATTACAGCTGGTCCTACTGCTTTAGCTGCGGGTCCTGCTATAGGTGAATTACAGAGGTTGAAGATACCTGCGATGATTAAGGATGGAAAGATACACGTTAGAGAAGATTTTGTTGTTGCGAGAAAAGGTGAATTAATCTCTGATCAACTGTCTAATGTTTTGAAGAAATTGGACATCCAGACGATAGAAATCGGGATAGAAGTTCTTGGTTTGTGGGAAAACGGGATCGTTTACAAAAAAGATATTCTGGATGTTGATGAAAGTGCCTATGTTCAGGACATAAGAGATGCCTATACTCATGCTTTAAATCTGTGCGTTAATACTTGTTACCCAAACAAAGAGTCCATAAAAATATTGATACAAAAAGCTTTCCAACACGGTAAGAACTTGGGTATTAGCGCAAAAATCTTGGATAAGGGAATAGTTGAAGGTTTGATCGAAAGGGCAAACTTACAAGCTCAAAATTTGAAAGGAGTGTTAAAGGTTTAGGAGGTGTATTGGTTTGGAGTACGTGTACACAGCTTTGTTGTTGCATTCAGCCAAACAAGAGATAAACGAAGGTAACATTAAAAAAGTATTAGATGCAAGTGGAATAAAAGCAGATGATGCAAAGATCAAAGCACTGGTCTCTGCTTTGGAAGGAGTTAACATCGATGAAGTCATAAAACAAACAGCAATGCCAGTAGCAGTAGCTGCACCAGCATCGACAGAAAAAAAGGCTGAAGGTGAAAAGAAAGAAAAACCTGAAGAGGCTGAGAAAAAGTCTGAAGAGGCTGTCGCTGGGTTAGCCAGTTTGTTTGGTTAGATAGAATGAAAGAATTATTAGAATTGACCAAGAAAATTGAAGACAAGACTTTAAGGGAAAAAGTCGTTGAATTTTTGAAAGATTTGAGACTATCCAGCAAACATTTCAAAAAATATCCGAAGGAAAATTTGAAAGACGCTGGCAGCCTTTTCGTAATCCCAACATCAGGACTTGGCCCAGTCGAGAGAGACATCGTCAACCATACTGTCGCATTGACTGATTTGTGCATTACGGCTTCAGAAAATTTTGAAAAAAATTACGGACTAAAAATGAAGAAAGATTTTCTGATCGCCGCTTCTATAGTCCATGATTTGATGAAAGTGTTTGAGTATAAAAGGGATAAGAAAGGCGAGTTGGAACCAACAGGAATAATGCTGGACCACACGATGCTCGCTGTGGCGGAATTGTACTCAAGAGATTTTCCTGAGGAAGTCATACACATAGTGGCTTCACATTTTGGGGAAGGTGGACCGACACCGCCAAGAACGTTTGAGGCTGTGATATTCCATCACTTGGATTCCCTCGTGTCGATGATCGAGTATTATCACCGTGGACAGAAAAAATTGGATCAACAAATCATATTCCTCACAGAAGAAGATTTGAAAAATTTGGGTGAAAAAACTGAAAAGCTTGAATGATTTGTTTTTACAGATAGAAGAGATAATAAAAAAAATTAAACCATCTGATAAGATATGTTTAGTCCATCATGATGACACCGACGGTTGCTGTTCTGCTGCTCTGTTTTCAATATTGATTCATAACATGATAGGAGATTATCCGTTACTTTTCCCTATAACCGGGTTGGAGAACGTTAACAGAATATTGTTCAACAGGTTGAAGATAGCAAACCCTGACTATGTCTTTGTTTTTGACATCACGATCAACCCAAGGGATTTCAACATTTTCAAAGGCTTCATCTTGGACCATCACATTTTCATGAACATCGAGCAGAACGCCGACATGCTGTTTTTCAACCCTCGTTCTTTTGAGAAAGATGATAAAAAAGTTCCTCCCGTGTCTTACATGACCTATAAAATTCTAGAAAGATTTTATCCGACAGAAAAAGTTGCTTGGGTTGGTGGGATAGGAGTAACAGAAGACCATCGCGTAGATTTGTGTAAAGATCTGTTTGAAAAAATAAAAGAAGAGACCCCAGAATTATTGAAAGTTGATAACATCAACCAGGAAAGTATAGAGAAATCTTTCTTCGGCGAATTGTGGGACATGATTAGATCAGGGAGAATGGTAAGGGGGAGTGAAGGAGCTAAGACAGCTGTCCTTGCTTTGATTGAATGTAAGGATAGGCCTGACAAATTAGTCAACGGTTTGACACAACATTCCTCTGCGTTGAGAAGGTTTTATGAAAAGTTGACGTATGAAACTCAGAATTGTTTGAGAAACGTGGAGAAAAGAGGTCTGTTCTTGAAGAGAGAAAAAGTCATCATCTACGAACAGGAAAGGATGAAGATACGGGGAATGACTTCGTTCATAGCAGACAAAATCAGACAGAGATACCCAGATTGGATAGCTTATGTAATAAACAAGGGATACGGGAGGGATAAATCGAAAATAAGTATCAGACTAGAACAAAAAGAAAGGAAGGAAGACTTAGTTGAGATAATAGAAAGAATCAAAGAAAAAAACCCTAACATTAAAGGCGGCGGCCATAAATCTGCTATTGGAGTTATTCTTGACGTAGATGATGCTATTGAGTTTGAAAAAGAATTTCTTGCCTTAGTTAGGAAAAATACAAGCATTTAATAACTTATTTTTAATGTTCATCACAACTCTACTTCCAAAACTGACTAGTTATACAACGACTATTTCTTAATTCAGGGGATAATCATGCAATGCGCAAAATGTCATTCACCAAGAATAATAAGATTCTTGGATGGGTTTGGTGAGTGGAGAATATTCTGCAGGACTTGTCAAGAGAGTATTCCCATCCTAGAGCCGAACAAAGACGTAAGAAAGTTGTGGGAATTTACGAATTACTACGCGATCAATCATTAAATTCGAGGTGATAGAATGAAAGAGTTGAGAAAGGCAGAGATAACATTAATTGAGGATAGAAACCTCTTAAAATGGAGAATAAACCTTGTAAAAGGAAATCACATTCTTGGCTGGATTAAGCCAGCTTGATTTATTTTCTTTTCAACACAAAGTATCCATGGTCCTTCTCATAAGGATCTAGAGTCACGAAATCTATCACGTTAAAGAAACTTTCTAATATTTTTCTTTGTTGTTTGTAAACTTCTTGTGGTCTTTGTGTCACATCGATACTTCTTGCTTTTATCGCAATCATCGCTGATCCGTTTGGTTTCAAGAACATTCTTGAATTTCTGACGAGTATCTCTGATTGGTCCTTGATAGCCACATCGGCATAAACAAGGTCTACTTCCTCTATCCATGGGTATTCTTCTGGTTTTCTAGCATCTGCTAAAAGCGGAATAATGTTTTTTCTTTTTTCTGCTACTGGCAATAAATCTCTCAACGATCGTTCAGAAATTTCTATTCCATACACAATCCCATCTTTACCGACAATGTCTGAAAAATGTGAAGATGTAGTTCCTGAAGCAATACCAAGATAAAGAATCTTCATTCCTTTCCAAATCGGAAACTGGTGTAAATTTTTATAGATTGCTGCAGCCGGTTTACTCCTGCGTGAATCCCATTCTCTGAGTTCCTCTTGCTTCATTTTTATTAGTTTTTCCCCGTATACTTGCTCGCCTAGAACTAAATTTTTAGTGAAGAGTCTGTCGTTTATCCAAAATATGCCCTCGAATTTTTGTTGTGGTTTCATCTTTGTCATTCTACTCAGCCATTATTTTTTTAATTCTTTCTTCCAAGTCTTTTTTCATTTCTTGAGACTTGTCAACTTTCCCAAAATAATCCATTTTTGATGCTATACTCAATTTTGATGCCAAAACTCTTGCAACCTTACCTCTTTTGTTTGCGGGTGCATTCTGAATGTAAACATGAGTGAATAGTAAACCATACTTCGGTGAACGTCCTCTGCCATGCAAGTATCTGAATAAGGCCTTCTCCGCGCCTAACAATTGGACCGTGGAGGAAGGTTTTTTTGCTAGTTTATCCAGACCACCAGTCATCGCGATGAGTCTTGCCGCTAGAAGCGGTGTTGCAAGTTCTCTCAGGTTTGGGGCGACATCTTTCAGAACATGGTCTACATAATTTTCTATATGTTCCCTTAACTTGTAGAGTTCGTTTATTCTTGCGGCATACTCCTTTAGGATTTCTTCATCTTTCTCAAAGAGTTCTATACCCATGCTTGTTTTTTTCAGTTCAGCTAAATCTTTTTCTTCTATCTTATCCCTTAATCCGTATTCTGCAACTAGTTTAGTATATTTTTCATGTTTTTCTACAAGTCTTCCCATCTCTGGGAAATGCAAACCATACCATTCTCTCAATCTTTCAACAAAGATATTAAGTGATTTGTCAATTTCGTCTATTGCATCAACGGCTTGGATTATGATTTTGTCTTTCTTTACTACCTCTTTTATCCTGATTTTAGTTAATTCAATACCGATTACCGTTAAAAATTCGTTCAATTCCAGGTCAGAAAACTTTCCTTGTTTTGCAATCGTCCTGAAATTTTGTCTGTATTTTTTTTCTCCAAGGTTGTCCTCTTCAAACTGATATGCCTCGTTGCTCTTGGATGAGACAAAAGTCGTGTATCCTTTTTTCTTCAATTGATCTATCATCTGTTTTTCTTCAGTCGTTAAACCTTGAGTTATGTTCTGGGCTACTTTTTTAGCGTCTTTTGAGAAGAAAACTTGGTCTATCAATTCTCCTTTTTCATTAAACGCAAAAACCCCGATTAAACCTTGAACGACGTAAGCTTTCATAAAAAAATCATTTAACGCATAAGTTTATAAATGGTTTATCGAGAGTTAAATATTTTTGAACAGGAATGTAAAGATTATTCAATGCAGAAAAAATGTTCTAAGTGTGGTAAGCCCATAAAAAAAGTGGGTAGGTTGATTAGAGTAACGTGGTTAGGTTTTAGAGCCCCACTCTGCAAGAATTGTAGAGAGGAATTAAAGAAAGGGAAGAAGAGTAGGTTTGGTAGGTTGCTTATTTGGAAGAGATGATTTTATTCGTTAGAAGGGAATTTTATGAGTAAAAAATATACTAGGTTAAATCTCTGGTTGAGAAAACTCCCGAATTTGTACATCAGAAAGTACATAGCATCTAGAAAGAAAGGTGGAAAATCCGTAAAAGAAACAAGAGAATAATAAATAATAGAAATACCATATCATTCATCATGAGATTTTTGAATATAATGCTGCTTGTTCTTGGTATAATAGGTGTATCTATAATAATACTGAGTGTTTGGTTTGCTTTATCTGTTCGTGCTGTGGGCATGGAAGACCTTATGTGGAAATTTAATATCCTGACATTTTTGACTGGATTGTCTTACATAGTGTTTATTTTTATTATTCTAAATCTGGTAAAGAAGAAATAATAGAGTGCCTTGACCCCAATTCATGGGGTCGCTTAATTGGCCATAAGGCACACGCACTCTAATGATTAGTTCTCGATTATTTTATAAAACAATTTTGATTGAAGAAAAAAGAAAATAAAAAATGAATTTCAATCCACCGAAAAATATTTAAAATCATTGTGCCTTTGCAATTTTTTTACCTATTATGAAGACCACTATTAAAATCACTATCCAATTGATTACATTATTAATGAAGTCTCCGAACAGGAATTTCGATTTTCCTATTGTTATTGATGTGGCTTCTGGATCCTGAAATAGATACGGAGAGTATATCGGGCTAATTATATCTTTCACTAGAGCTTGAACTAGTGAAGCTGTTGCAATACCAACGATGAATGCTAACGCCACTGCGATTATCTTCTGTTCTTTCATAAAGTCCATGAATTCAGTTAAAAATCCCATTATATTCACCCCCTAAAAACTATTAAAATTCTGAAATAAATAATTTAGAAAACTCTTAAATATTAGTCCCTATAACAATAGTTGAGGTGATACGTTGGTTTTTGAACCTTTGATTTTTTTGGGCGCAGTAGTATTGGTTATAATCGGCATAGTCGTATACTACATAAACAAGATAAGAGTACTATCGAATAGGATTGACAACGCATGGTCTCAGATAGATGTTCAACTGAAGAAAAGAGCTGATTTAGTCCCGAACTTAGTCGAGACAGTTAAAGGTTACATGAAACATGAAAAAGACGCAATAAGCATGGTAACAAAAGCTAGAGAAAACATGATGAAAGCAGGGGATATGAAAGCCAGGGCAAAGGCAGACAGTGAAATGTCAAGAGCGTTGAAAACAATATTTGCGTTAGCAGAAAATTATCCGAATTTAAAAGCGAGTGAGAACTTTAAGTTGTTACAAGAACAATTGGAAGGAATTGAAAGTAAAGTCGCCTATTCCAGACAATTCTACAATGATTCTGTGTTAAACTACAATAACACGATAACAACGATACCAGGAACATTTTTTGCTGGTGGAGCAAAGTCGAGAGAATTCTTTGAAGCAACAGAAGCTGAAAGAAAACCAGTCAAAGTGGAATTCTAGATGGAAAAGATAAGTTTCTACGATCAAATCTCGAAGAACAAAAGAGATTCTGTGTTACTCGGGATTCTAGTCTTTTCTTCTTTAATAGGTTTAGTTTACGTAATAGCTGAAATTTTTACTCCTGGTTTTTCTTTTGGTTTTCTTACTTTTGCAGGAATTATAATTATTTTATACAGTTATGCGTCATACAGTTACGGTGATAAAGTTGTCCTCGCGGCTACTAGAGCAATACCGATAAAAGAGAATGATAGGAAGTACATTCATTTAATAAACGTCGTTGAAGGTTTGAGCATAGCGGCTGGTATACCAAAACCAAAAATCTATGTCATCGAAAGTAATGAGATGAACGCATTTGCAACTGGTAAAGATCCTCAACATGCAAGTATAGCTGTGACGACTGGTTTGTTGAACAATCTAAAGAGAGATGAATTAGAGGGTGTGATAGGGCATGAAATGTCACACATAAGAAATTATGACATAAGGTTTGCAACTTATATTGCTGTTTTGGTTGGCTTGGTTGCAATATTGAGTGATGTACTCATGAGAAGTTTCTGGTATGGCGGTGGAAGAAGAGATAGAGATGAAGAGAAAGGTTTTGGGTTGTTAATCATAGTAGGTCTTATCCTAGCTATATTCGCACCCATAATCGTCAGGTTAGTTCAATTTGCTGTATCAAGAAGGAGGGAATTCTTGGCTGACGCTTCATCTGCTGAATTGACACGATATCCTGAAGGGTTGGCTTCAGCGTTAGAAAAAATAATGGAGAATAATGAAGGTAAAATGAAGATTAGTGAAGCTGTTTCACATTTGTTCTTTGTTGATCCAAATAAAAGTGCACTAGATTCTTTGTATGCGACACATCCTCCTATAAAGGAACGTATTAAAATTTTACGTTCTATGTAGATTAATGAAACTATGAAAGAAAAAGAATTGGTTTTGTTGGTAGGTCCGGGAACCTATTTAGTTCAAGTCGGTGAAAGAAAATTAAACACAGAACATGGCACTATTGACTTATTTGAGCTAGAGAAAAAAAAGTTTGGAGATAGAATAAAAACGCATACTGGAAAAGAATTCATGATCATTAAACCGAATGTTATAGACATTCTAATGAGAAAAGCAAAAAGATTGCCGCAAATAGTAACACCAAAAGATGTTTCTATGATATTGGCTTACACAGGAATAAGTCCTGATAGTTTAATCGTCGATGCTGGCTCTGGTTCTGGCTTTCTCATAATATTCTTAGCAAATTATTGTCGTGATGGAAAAATTGTAACGTATGAAAAGAGACCAGAATTCTGTGAAGTAGCAAGAAAGAATGTTGAATTGATTGGGTTGAAGAATGTTGTTGTCAAAGAAAAAGATATATTGAAAGGAATAGATGAAAAGAATGTTGATTTGTTTACTCTTGACATGGAAGATGCAGAAAAGACTATAGAAAAAGTTTTTGATGTTTTGAAACCTGGTGGTTGGTTAGTAGTTTACTCGCCACATATTGGTCAAGTAATCTCTGTTAGAAAAAAAATCGAGAAATTAAATTTCGCTCAAATTAAAACTATTGAAAACATTTACAGAGAATGGCGAGTTGGTAGACATACTTTACCAGAAGTGTCAGGTGTTATGCATACCGGTTGGTTGACATTTGCGAGAAAAGTTAATTAACAAAATATTTAACATTATAATTCATTATTGAATTTAAGGTGAAATCATGAGACTTTCATCGAATGAAAAAAGAGTCTTAGAATTAGTTGTCTTGAATCATATAACTAGAAAGGAAGACACTAAAATAATACCAGAAAATATAAGAACAAAATTCACTCCTGAAATGATACAATTCACACTCACAGAACTCGAAACAAAAGGTTTAGTAGAATTTTATGAAGGTGTGTATGAACCTACAAAAAAAGCACAAGAACTTTTTAGAAAAATTGAAGTTATAAAAGATGAGATAATCGCATATGGTCATCCTGGTATAATCGCAACGAATAAAACAAAAATTAAGATTACAGGCGGTGGTATTCCAAATGATGATAGTGTTATCGGTGTGAGGGCAAACAAAGCATGTATAGACCTTAAACCAAAGATAAAAGAAAGACTCAAACTAAGTCAATATGTTAAAATAACAATAAATGCCGACGGTGTAGAAGATAAAATCATAGCTTATGGCTCTCCTGCGCTGGTGTTGAAAGATAAAAATGATATTATCATAGAAAAGACTGATTTTATCGATGATAAGACCTTGGTAATTTTGGCAGATAAAGTAGCACATGATTTGAAAGATGAATTAAAAAGAAAATTAAAGAACAAAAATACAAAAATAAAAATTCTTATAGAAATTTGATGAGTTTTTCAGATTGTTGTAATAACTATGTTAACAAAACATGAAATTGGAAGAAAAATTATCCACTTAGCCTCGGTCTTTGTCATCCCATCAAATATCTTTATCGGTCATGAATTTACAATCTACTTTCTAATTTTTGTAATTCTATTATATTTTATCTCAGAAATTTTGAGAGTTAGAAAAATTTACATACCTTTGATTTCTGATGTGACTGGTTACTGTTCTTATAATTTTGAGAAGAAATATTTTGTGTATTCTCCTTTGATATTTGCAATCTCTATTCTAGTTTTGATAACTTTCTTTCCAGAAACTAATGCATACGTGGATATAATTGCATTAACTTTGGGTGACGGTATTTCAGGTCTTATAGGAAAACAATTTGGAAAAACAAAACTCTTTTATAACAAGAAAAAAAGTTTAGAAGGATCAACGAGTATGTTTATCCTCACATTTATAATTTCATTTATATTTGTTCAAAAGATTGTTATAGTATTCATTTTAAGCTTTATTGCCACGTTGGTAGAGTCCATATCAAATGAAGCAATCGATAATTTTACTGTTCCTTTCTCAGTCAGTCTGATAATGTTTTTATTAACGTAAATGAAAAAATGTCAAATGAAAAAATTAATATTATCCTAAATTTAATAAATTTTAATGAAAAACAAACTCTACTACAAATTATTCTTGATATCTATATTTGGCATCGCTATGGGACTTTTAGAGGCTATTATAGTAGTTTATTTAAGGATGATACCAGTAGTGGCCGAGTCTTTTAATTTACCATTAATCCCAAATTTCCCAGTTGAACTCATGCCCATTGAACAGTTAAGAGAAGCTGCAACAATAGTGATGTTAATAAGTTTTGCTTTGTTAATCGGAAATACGAGATGGGAAAGATTAGCTGTATTCTTGTGGGTTTTTGCTATATGGGATATTTTTTATTACATTTCTTTGTATTTCTTTATTGGTTGGCCTCCATCGATATTCTTAATGGATGTTGTGTTCTTAATTCCAATAAAATGGTATGTTCCTTTTTGGGTAGCAATTACAGTGATGATAGTGTTATTGATAAATTCTTTTTACATATTCAGAAAAAAAGTTAATTATTCTTTGAAGAAATTTTCCTAAACATTTTAAGTCATGAAGTATAAAGAATTATCATGATTGGGGAAATAATTACAGTGTTTGGTGGTGTAGAGTTTTGGGTAGGTGCGGCGCTAGTTTCTCTGATATTTCTTTTCACGATTCCTAAAAAAACAAGAAAAAATATCGCATGGTTTGTTTTCTTGACTTTACCGGCTGTGATAATGAGTTATGCTGTCATTTACGTCATGAAAACTTATTTTAAAATACCAAGACCGTGCTTGGGATTAACAACATGCCCGTCGACTTATTCCTTCCCGAGTGGACATGCAGCTGTTATTTTTGCTGCTATGACAACATTAGCATTCCATTATAAAAGCAAGCGTCTTGGGTTAATCTTGTTTATTTTTGGTGGTTTGGTTGCACTTTCTCGTTTAATGTTAGGAGTTCATGCTATTGAGGATGTTATCGTGGGTTCAATAATTGGAATCATTATTGGTATAATTGTCCAGAAAGCAAATGAAAATTACCAGAAAGAAATTAAGGAAATTATTTCTGAGATCAAGTGATTAAATTACCAGAATAAATTAAAAAAAGTCAGATATTTTTTCTTCTAATCTTTCATGTATTAACCAGAAAAACAACAATACAGCATCCATCGATGAATATACATCATACCAACTTTCCATATATGCTATTAGATTTAAACCATAGTGGTTGAAATTGAAAGGAAAAAATAAAGTTATGTGATTAGAAAATGTAAAATCCAAAATAATATGGAAAGAAAATCCAGTAAATAACATTAAAAAAATCTTATATAATGTTTCTTTCTTTAAAAAATAAGAAATAATGTAAAAAATACAAGCGGGAACAAAATAGAATGAGTAATAGCCCCATGTAAATTTGGTAAACCAAATAAAGGGGATAACATATCTATATCAGGTAACAATCCAGATAAACCAGCCAATAAAATATAATTATTGCTAAGAAGTTGTTTTTTTATTTTGAAAACATTGTCTCTTAAAAAATCCAATAAAATCATGGGAGTTAGTATATGGGTGACTGCAAATGGCATGATAATTATTATATTTTTTTGTTTATCTAACTTGTGGGGAAGCCGTGATTTGAACACGGGCCTCGAAGTTTTTCTTTAACAACCCGAACCTCGAATCCTAGACCAAGCTAGACGACTTCCCCCTAAAACCTGATAATGTTATTTGTTTTTCATCTTTTATCAATTCAGCTTTTTCTCCCAATTGTTTTTTTATGATTGCAGCAACTTTAGGTCCGACGATTCTTTCTAAACTAGATAATGGTATTTTCTTCAAATCTGAAATCGTTTTTAATCCAGCGTTATATAATCTTCTCCCCCTTATTCTACCAATCTGTTCTAACCTAATGAGAGGTATCAATTCTTCTTTCGCTCCATACTTCATCCTCACTCTAACTTTCCTTAAATCGTTCAGTAATTTTTTGTATCCTAAAAGTAGGGCAAGTTCCTGTGAAGCGTACAACAACCAATCAGCATTGCTTAACCTCGTCCATAATTCACCTGGTGCAACTCTGAATTTAACGAGTATCTGATCTTCTGTCTGTTCATCTATCCAACCTTGGAACATCAAAGTTGATTTTACAGATTTTAGAAATTCATCAAAGTTTAAATCCCAGTCTTGTGGAACTTTTTGTAAGAATTTTTTCGTAGAAATAATATTATTAATTTCTTCAAAATCTTTGTTCGCAACAGATAAGAAAGGTTTCATTTCAAGAGTGTTCGTTATCATGTGTAAATAACTGAACATTTCTGGCTTGACTCTCATAGCCCTTCCAAGACATTCAATGAAATGATGAGCAGTAAACGGATCGATGTATAGCTCTGAGACTCTCTTACCGATTCTCGTCGGTGTAACTTTCCCGTCTTCTCTTGTTATGAATTCAAACTTGACGAGCATCTCTAGTATTGATTCCAATTTTTCATTAATTTCAGAAACGTCACCGTATTGATAAGCAAAAAATGTTTTTTCAAAGAATTTCATGAGTGAATCCTCATTCTTCACAAAGCCAGATGCTATCAAGGCAAGAGTGTGCATCCTCAGAACAGGATCAAAAGCTAATTTAGAATGAATTTCTTCTGGCTCACCTAGTATGTACTTGTCTGTTAATTCATGTGCTTCGTCTTCTGACTTTGCAATCAGTATAGATTCTCCCCATTCGTCATAATCCGGTCTTCCGCATCTTCCAGCAAATTGTTTGTACTCTAACACTGGTATAAACCTTGAACCGAAACCAGCATAGTAACGTCTCAAGTCACGGACGATGACTCTGAAAGCAGGAAGGTTGACACCGTATGCTAGAGTTGGAGTGGCTATTATGCATCTTAACAACCCTTTTTTGAAATTATCTTCAATCATTTTCTTTTGTTTGTACAGTAAACCTGCGTGATGGAACGCAACGCCGTTCTTTATACAGTCAGCCAATTTCCTGCATTGTCTTGTCGGTATTTCAAGAACACTCTTTATTTCATCCGAGAGTTTTGTTAGTTCTCTTTTTTCATTCCTGTCTAGAAAATTCCGGTTGAACCTTCCAAGGTTCTCTGCTAAAGATTCTGTGTATTTTCTTGTGGCGACAAAGTATAAAGCCTGTTTTTTCATCGATATAGTATTCTCTAGTATCCCTGATTCTGGAGCTAAAACAGGGTTGAGTTCATAGCTGTTTTTCCCGAAGAATTGAATCTTTGAGTTGTAATAAATACCTTCATGCAATTCAACAGGACGATAGTCAGAAATTACTGTTTCTGCATCCAACCATTCTCCCAGTTCTTTCACGTTCTGGATAGTTGCTGATAAGGCTAAGATTTGAGCGTGTGGAACTGTTTCTCTGAGTCTTGTTAACGTCACTTCTAGAGTTGGGCCACGTGAAGGGTCTTGAAGCATGTGAATCTCGTCTATGACTATCAAACCAATATCGTTAACCCAACTCACGTTATGTCTTAAAAGACTGTCACACTTCTCGTTTGAAGTGAGTATCCAGTCGTAATCTACCAACCATTGACTGGTTGAATCATAATCACCGACAGACATTGCGGTTTTTACTCCTAATTTTGAGTATTTTTCTTTGAAGGATTGGTATTTTTCTGAGACTAGAGCGACTAGAGGAGCCATGTAAATCATTTTGCCTTTTTTATTGTTGAAAAGGTTCATAGCCGCTAATTCGCATAGAAGAGTTTTACCTGAAGCTGTAGGTGCTGAAACAACTAAATTTTTACCTTCTAATAAACCTTTTTTTACGGCTAGGCCTTGCATTGGGTTTAATGAACTGATTTTAGAGAGTTCAAGGACTTTTTTTATTGTTTCGTTTTCCATGGAATCTTTTTCTATATTGATTTAAAAAGATAAAAATGATTGAAGCAAGAACTACGGTTCTACAACTTCCTTCGTAATTATCGCCGAGAGTGAGTGGTTAGTTTGATTTTTTATGTTATTATTTCTTCCTATTTGATGAAATAATATACATAATTTGTTGAATTGAGTTGATAATAACAATTTAAAATTCTATTTTTAACTGGAACTTGAAAAAATGGTATAGGGATGTTTGGAAAGGTTTTGTATTCTACATCAATAAAAAATCCTATGGTAGGCATTGTTTTATTCGTTGGATAAATATGAAAATAAAATGTATTAGTTGCTTTTGGACCTATATAATAATTCAAAACATAAGTTGATTTATACTCTTTTAATTGTTCTTCACTCAGGAACATCCCAACATTACTTTCCTTGAATGCTGTCCCTTCACCTATTAAAGATAGTTGATAATAAGAACCACCGTCTCCGTTGTTTATTAGAGATATTGTTTTTAACTCTCCTGTTACTTTATCAAATTGTTGAGAACAATCGAGTTTAACATAACTTATAAAAGGAGCATGTAAGTAAACATTGAAATAGTATGTGGAAAAGGCTATAATCAAAGTTGAAATTGAAATTATCAAACCAGTAATTGAAACCCATTTTAAAACATTATTATCAGTTTTATAGGATTTTTCTTTCAAAATAGTTTTATCTTCAAATTCTTTAAGATTTTTACCTTCTTCTTTATCGTATAACTTTAAATTAAAGAAAAAAAAGCCAATATAAAGAATAAAGAAAATATAGAAAATAATCCCAGCATATAATATTGCACCGCCTATGGAAAATGGACTAATACCTATTAATTTAGTTGCTAAAAATACTATAATTCCTCCAATCATTGAAGGCATTATCTTAGATGCAAATTCTTTATACTCTTTCTTGTTTTTATTTGCATTTTTTCTCAATAATAAAATAAAAAATAATCCACCGCCTAAAAGAGTAATTACAACTAATGTAATTATTAAAAAGACAGTAATTAATGAGTCCATTTTATTCTATTTAATAGATTAAAAGTAAAAAATAAATATTTCTTAAATTACTTGTGAATGGTGTTCTCTCTTAGGCATCATATGATATAAGTTAAGATCAATAAGTAATTCCATAATAAATTCGAAAAAAAATAAATATTTAATTTATTAAAAACCGATATAATTATCATATTAGTGCCCCTGCCGCGATTCGAACGCGGAATTTAAGCTTAGCAGGCTCACGTTTTGTCCGCTAAACTACAGGGGCTTTCTATTTATTTCAGTTAGCTTTTGGTTATTTTGATTCCAAAACAGCCTTCCTTTTGGCTTCCAAATCTATAAGTAGATTTTTGGTCTCGGCTTCTAACGCCACGATGAGTTTATATTTTGCAGTGTTGGACAATATATCATCGATTTTTTTTCTTGATACATCTTTAAGAAAAGTAATCGTATCACTAATTCGTTTGAAATCCTTATCTGAAAATTCTGGTTTTTCCATTTCAATAACCCCTAAAGCTGAGGCGAATCCTTTTTCCTCGAATACTTTCATAGCGTTTGGTTGCGAAAGAACTTCATTAAGTTTTCTCACATCCTTATGATCTCTAAACTTTCCTTGGTATACCCATTTTGAGAAATTATCCAAAAAAGAACTATTTTCACGCCTTTCTTTCAGGTCTTTTCTTCTGAAAAGTTCTTCAAAATACGTATATTTTCTAAACCACTGGTCATCATCTGAAAACATTCGTCTGTATCTTTCGACTAGTTTATAAACAATCAAACTCCTCGATATTGTAGCTCTGCTCATACCAGTATGTTCGACTAGTTCATCGTAAGTCATTCCATGAACAAATCTAAGACGATGAATGTGTTTAGCTCTATTAAATAGTTTCCATGGCAACTTGCCTCTCACATGAATTGTCGCTAGGTATAAATCTATGGTTTTGGGGTTTATTTTATCAGACACCATTCTGCATTTTACTTTTGCGAAACGGTCTTTTTGGATGCCGTCTAATCTTCCTTCACTTGCATCCTTATGCAACAACCTCAAACAAACGAGCCTGCGGTTACCTTCTATGACACTATATTCAGAGTCAATTACTATTGGTTCTAGTAACGTTCCAGCGGACAATATTTGCTCGCATAAGTACTGTGTCGCTGGATCCTCTAAAATTAATTTTTCAACTTCTTTTTCGATTTTTTCACCTTGAATATGAATATATCTGACATTACCAACATCAAGTCTCAATTTTTCTATCGGAACGTTAATTGGTTTTGCATCTGCTATAAGATCTGCATAATATGGTTCTTTTCTCATAATCTCACTATTCTATTATTCTCGTATATATTTAAATAGTTTCCATTAGTTAAATTTAGAAATTTGGAAACTACTGAAGACAGATTAGTATCATAATTATTTGAAACTCGATAAGAAGATTGATCCAAACTCTTAAACTTTCATAGCTCTAAAATTGAATTCAACCATTGTGTGGATAATTACACTTCAAGAATATGCCGAGGCCTCTATCTAAGAAGTGCCGAAGAAATGTTGGCTAACTGATTATATATTTAAATCTAAAAATTCTTATCTGTTACAGGTGTCACTTGATGTCTTGGTGAGGGATTCACGTGAAGAGAAATAAACCGTCTGTGAAGCAGAGTAAGTACAATTTAATGGTCTTAAAACTGTTAAAAGAGCTTTCAAAGAGACCAGAAGCTAGATTAAGCATTAGAGAGATATCAAGAATCTTAAAAATAAACCCCATGGCAACATCTAGAGCAGTAGAAAGGCTTAAACCCGTTTTAGACATAAAAAGGGGTAGTGATTTTGAAAGTTTTAGACTACCTTTACTTTTAATAAGGTTAAACGACAATGTAAAAGATTTATCTGACGAAGAAATCATCAAAAAAGTTCAGATTTCGTCAAAAATGATAGAAGAAGTCTTTAAGTGATAAAAATGAAGTGTTTAGGGATAGAATCAACAGCACATACGTTTTCAATAGGGGTTATAGACGACAAAGGAAATGTTCTGTTCGATGAAAAATCTGTTTACAAACCACCTCTAGGACAAGGTATACATCCAAGAGAAGCTGCCCAATTCCATACAGAAAATTCTATGGTCGTAGTAAAAAACGCATTAAAAAAGGTAAAAATGGATGATATAGATGTTATTTCGTTCTCCATGGGTCCTGGATTACCAAACTGTCTTCAAATCGGTTCAACCATCGCAAGGTTCCTAAGTTTAAAGTATAAGAAACCCATAGTTGGCGTGAGCCATTGTATCGCTCATATTGAAATTGGAAAATTGATGACTAACAGTAAAGACCCTGTTGTAGTTTATTGTTCTGGTGGTAATACGCAGATTATCGCTTATGTAGGAAAGAAATACAGAATATTCGGCGAGACTGAAGACATCCCAATAGGCAATGCTTTTGATGTTTTAGCCAGAGAACTCGGTTTAGAAATGCCTGGTGGTCCAAAAATAGAGGAATTAGCCAAGAAAGGAAGTTGGATCGACTTACCATACGTAGTCAAAGGTATGGACTTATCATTTACTGGTATAGTAACCCAATGTAAAAAACTGTACAAAGAAGGTGTAAAAAAGGAAGATATTAGCTATAGTTTCCAAGAAACGGTATTCGCAATGTTAACAGAAGTAACAGAAAGGGCCTTAGCACATACGAACAAGAGTGAAGTTCTGTTAGTTGGTGGCGTAGCGGCTTCACACCGCCTACAAGAGATGATGAAGGTTATGTGTAATGGTCGTGAAGCAAAATCCTATTCTGTTCCTGATGAGTATTGTGGTGATAACGGGATAATGATCGGTTGGAACGGTATTTTAGCTTTCAAATCTGACCAAAAAATGAAAGTAGAAGATACGAGTTACAACAAGAATTGGAGAACTGATGAAGTGGACATTACGTGGTTGAAATGAAGGCGAAAATACTAAGTGTAGATTCAGTGAACCCAGACGTGAAATTTATAAAAGAAGCAGTTGATGTAATGAAAAAAGGCGGTTTGATCATATACCCCACAGAGACGTCTTATGGTATTGGTACGGATGCAACGAACATCAAGAGTATAGAAAAAATATACGGAATAAAGGGAAGAGACCCTTCAAAACCAATTCCAGTCTTAGTTTCGAGTTTAAGCATGATTAAAAAATATGGAGTAATTACAAAAGATGTAGAAAAGTTAGTTAAGAAATTCATGCCTGGTCCTTTGAGTTTAGTAGTAAAGAAGAAAAGACCTATTTCAGACACAAATCAAGAGAGTATATCTTTCCGTATATCCAGTCATCCTGTTGCTTCAAAATTAGTGGAATCGTTAAAAAAACCGATGACAACGACCAGTGCGAACATTTCTACTCAACCTTCTATCTATGAAATAAAGAAGATTGTTGAAACTTTTGGAGACAAGGTGAATATGATCATAGATTGTGGTAATTTGCCAAGAGTTGAACCATCAACATGTGTAGATATGACACGTGAAGGTGATGTGAAGATAGTACGTGAAGGTCCTATACCGAGTAAATTGATACTAAAAGAGTTGAAAAAGTGAATTAAACTAATTCATAGAATACTGTTTTGCCGATTTTTGTCTTTCTTATTTTATTCGAGACTAAAAGAAACTTTAAGTGTTTAGTAATCGTGGGGTCAGTAACGTTTAGTTCGTTAGCAATATCCCTGTACCTTATTTTTTGTGATTTTTGAATAATTTCGATTATTTTTTCGTTTATATCAAGATGTTTGATCGGTGTTGGTTTACTTAATTCTGGTTTTACGTAACCCTTAAAATTACTTAATATATTACTTAAGTTGTTAAGTAAAACGTTAAGTTCTTCAAATTTCGATTCTATTTTACCCAATTTGTCGATAATTTGAGGGCTGGCATCCTCGTATTCGGTTTTTAACCAAGATTTAGTAATCATTTCTTGTTTTAAATCAGATAAGTCCCTTAGAATAAACCCCAATCGTTCGCCGATTTCAACTTCAGTCGGAATCTTAATCGGTCTTAGCCTTGTTTCAAGGATTTTTTCAGGCGTTTCCAGTCTTGACAAAGATATATCTGAAGTTTCACTTTTTTCAAAAATTTCTTTCTTCCCAACTATGATATTCTTTAACCAGGAACCGACTCCCATCTTATCAGTAAATATTAAGTAAAATTTTACTTAAATAGTTGATATTTTAGTTAAAAATTAAGTAAATAATTAAGTAAATGAGGAATTATCTAAAGTAATTCGTTCTCGCTTACTATTACAAAGTCGCCAATAGACTTCACAGCACTGAACGGAATTAAGAATCTTCCTTTATCGTCTCCCTTCAAGTTCAGGTCTTTCAAGTGTGGTGTTGCTGCCTCAATTATGATGTTGAGTAGTTCTCCACTCTCTGTGACAAAATCAATGTTACCTACAACGCCAAACTTTCTTCCTGTCTCTTCGCTGATGATAGTCTTCTTGAGTATGTCTTTGGCTCTGACTCTTGTTTCAGCCATAAACTTCACCTCTTTTATTATTATATTTGCTTTTAATTAATTTATTCTTATCTTTTTTAAGCCTCGGTAAAAACTGTCTTGGCTTTACCGGTTAAAAAGTAAACATAACTATTTCCCAGCTTTTTCCTCTGGATTAATTCGTCTTTAAGGAGTCTTTTAAGGATATTATTGATAGAACGAACTGCATTATCCCTATCTTTGTATTCTTCAGCTGGTAAGTGGGTGATAATCTGAGAAGGTGTTAAATCTGGGTTTTTATTCAATATTTCAAGTATCTCTTTTTGTTTTGAAGATAATGGCGCTCTCATTTCTGTTGGTTCAGTTGATTCTGATGTTTTAATGATTTGATCTATAAAACTCTTGTTTATACTCGTTATGTTTTTCTCAGCAGCTACTTTAATGAGGTTATCACAGATTTTGATGATTTCTCTAGGGAAACCACCAGTAATCTCGTAAATTCTATCAATAGCCTCAGATGTAAATGGTTTTAACCCCTCGCCGCCAGAGTTCTCTATTCTTTTTTGGATTAAAGATTCTGTCTCAGTTCTAGTTAAATTGTTAAGGTATGTTTTTGTCGTTACCCTCATGAAAAGCGTTGGTAGTTGTGTCTCGATGTTTTTTTCAAAAGTTGGTAAACCAGCAAATATCACGTATAAGTTTGGGATTGAATCTGCGATGGTCCTAACCCATTCAAGGTTAGCAACAGAAGATTCGTGTGACTCGTCTATCAATAGAATAAACTGTCTTTTTCTCAATTTTCTAGTAACAAACTTTTGAAGATCAAATAATGATAAGTCTCCATACCTGATTTTATCGACGATATTAAAACCTAAAAACGATTTGAATAACGTGATTAACTCTTTAGATGATCTTGGTGGTTTGGAGATGTAGTATGGATAGAATTTTTTGAATGCCATCAACTGTGAACGAAGCCATAGCAACAGCGTCGTTTTCCCAGAACCAGTAGGACCACTTATCAGAGCGAATTTATGCAAGTTGTGTACGTGAGACAATAAAGAATTGCTCTGTTCAGAATAACCGACCATCAATGTTGGGTCGATAGTCAAGGTGAAGGGGTTTGAATCCCAGTTGAATTTAGTAAAATACTCGTACTCTGCTTGCACAAACTTCACCGATACTTCACATTTTCTTCACGAACAAATAAATAGTTTTGTGAAGTTTTTGTGAAGATATTTTAATTTGATATAGAAAATTAGAGCATTTTATGATCTCCAGAAGAAGAAGTTTTTACACTGATATGAAGTTTACATTCTTCAGCTTGAGGTTACTCGATAGTCTTTTTCTTTTTAAGGATTTTTTCTACCAAGGGAAGTTCTTCTTCAGGAATGCAGTATGCGTCTACTTTTGTACCATTTATAGGTGTATTTCTTTTAAGAGTTAATATTTTTCCTGTTACTAAACTACTTAAATAAGTATGGATTTGGGGTGGGTCATAACCCCTTTCTATAATTAATTTGTCCTGTTTTATTGTTTTAAGACAGGCGACTTCTTTTAATTGAATTATTTTATAAACTGCCGATAAAACATCAATTTGTGGTTCAGTAAGACCATATAATTTTTTTTCGAATACAGTTTCTTGAAAGTTAGTTAAAGTTGACATGATTTATCTGAGAATGTTTAAAGATTTAAATTTGATTTTGGGAATAGAATGTTACGTTTAAGTCCCTAAACCCTAAATTGATAGTATGTTACGTTTGTTCACGTGCGTTAAGATTCCTGATGAGATACGTGAAAAGATTGTTTCTTTCCAGGAAGAAATGATAAAATTACCGATAAAAACAAAATTCGTCGAGAAAGAAAACTTACATCTTACTGTTACATTCCTCGGAGACACTAACGAAGATAAAGTAGAGTATTTGAAGAGTCAACTCGACCTTTCTGTTCAAGACGTGAAAAAATTTAACGTGAAGTTGGAAGGACTGAAGATAATACCGAATGAGAATTATATAAGAGTTATAGGAATACAAGTCGTGAGTGAAGAGATGCCTTTGTTGATCAGAAAAGTTGGTAAGTACATCGGTGGGAATTATCATGAGAATACGAAGTTGACGTTGTGTAGAGTGAAAAATATTATGGATAATAAAAAGATTAAAGAATTCATCGAAGAAAATCGTGACGTGAAAATGGGTGAGTTTGAAGTTCAGAATGTAGCATTAATGAAGAGTACGTTAACGAGACGTGGTCCTGTATACGAAATGATACATGAATCGTTTTTGAAATAATTACTCACTAAGTTCTTCTTTTGTGTATATCGTCAATGCTTTCGTTCTATATTTTTTTTCTGGTTTACCGCCAACCAAATATTTTACGTTTTGTGCTTCTGCAACTCTAATTATCTCTTCGTCTATAACCCCGTCAACCACAACAATCTTGGCTTGATTCAAACGTTCATTACTTTCATTAAATTGGTTCAAGGGTATTTTTGCATGTAATTTCATGGATTCGTCGAATATATACGCAGCCCTTGTGCCAACCATCTTGTTCAAGACTATACTGATTTTTCTCTTTACTCTCTCGTCCAATTCCTCTTTTTTTTCTTTGACAATCGTCTCTTTCTTTTTTTCTCTAATAAATTCTTCCTTTTCCTGTGTTCGACCAAGTTGTTCTACCGGTATTCTTTCACGCAAGGATTTGAATATTTCTTTCTTTGTCAGTTCTTCAACTTCCTTTCCTTCCGGTGCTCTTGCAACGAAATCAATGCTCGTTAGTTGAAGCAATTCTTTTAGTATCAGATCCCCGCCCCTGTCGCCGTCAAGGAAAACAGTCGTTGTCTTTTCTTTGCATAGGTTTATTATCGTCTGTGGTATTGCTGTTCCACTCATTCCTATAACGTTTCTTATTCCATTCTTCAACAAGTTGACGACGTCCGCTCTTCCTTCGACTATGATTACTTCATCAGAAGTGTAAATATCAGCACCGCAAGGCATTCCATCACATTCAGTTATCTCTGCTGTCCTTACTGATTCTTTGATTTTCTCTGTCAATTCCATCGTGCTGGGTATTTCTTCATCTATCATCTTAGCCAAGATTCTTTTTGCCCTGTCCATGACATATTCTCTCTTGACGGCACGTATGTCTTTAACACCTTTCAATTTCACGTAAGACTCACAAGGACCAATCCTCTCTATCGTCTCTATGGCCGCGGCTATCAATGCCGTTTCAGAACCATCAAGACTAGAAGGAATAAGAATCTTGCCGTGTGTCTTTCCTTTTTCATCTTTTAAAATAACATCTATTCTTCCAATTCTACCTGTTCTTTGTAATTCTCTCAAATCTAGATCTTGGCCCAAAAGACCTTCAGTCTGGCCAAATATTGCCCCAATCACATCTGGTTTTTCTACTACACCATTTGCGGTAAATTCCGCTTCGATTAAGTACTTTATAGTTGATTGTGCTAATTTTCCCATGATAAACATCCTCCTTTAGTTTTGAAAGTTTATTCAATTCTTCGATTCTCGTTATCCCGAAAGAATTCTTGAAAGTTTGCCTCAACCTGGGGTTGAAGCTGAGTTTATTCCTCTCTAAAAATTCACAAATAATCTTATTCTTTTTTTCGCCTTCTCCGTCGAAGTCTGTTAGAATGACGTGTTTTTGGTCTTTTTTTAGTGTTGTTATAAGTTTCTCGATTGGTTTCCCAGAAACTTCTATGACATTTTCTAAACCAAGAGAATTCAATGCTTTCTTATCTCTTTTTCCTTCTACGATTATCGTTACGTCTTTAAAAATGCCTAACAATTTCTCCGGATTACAAGGGATAAACATGAAAATCGATAATTATCTATTAAACCGTAACTTATTTAAAACAATACTATTCTCTGCAATTCTCGCAAACCCACTGGTCGTCGACGAGTATTAAGTCGCCTGAATAATCACCGCAAGATTCACAAATACCAGACGTTGAACTTTCTCTTACTGAAGCCCCTTCCTCTCTCATCTTTAGTCTGAAATTGAGTATATCCAACATGTCTGGTGATGCCCTTGCTATGTCTGTGTCCGTGACGATACCGACTATCTTACCTTTATCGACGACTGGGATTCTTTTTATCTTGAATCTTTTCATCATTTCAACGATTAGTGATATATCGTCGTCTGGGCATGAAAATGCAATCGGCGAAGACATTACTTCTTCTGCTTTAAGTTTCTTCGGGTCTTTTCCTGGTGCTACTATCTTTTTGTTGATGTCTGTTTCTGTGATGATACCTATCGGGTTGTTTTCTTTTACTACAATTATCGAGCCGACCCTGTTTTTTACCATTATTCTCGCTGCTTCTTGTACTGTTTTGTTGTGGTTTATTTGGATGACTGGTTTTGTCATTATGTTCTTGACTAAGATTCCTGTTGTCATAACAATCAATATTCTTTTATGTTGTTGAATTTATAATAATTTCCTTAACAATAAAAGATATAACAGATAATAGAAAACGTTTAAATTAAGGTGTTGTGATGAATATCGTTGTGGTTTCAGACATCCATGGGGACATTGAGAATTTGTTCAGTTACTTCGATAAGATAAAAGAACTGAGTTTTGATGTGATCGTTTGTCCTGGTGATTTTACTGATGCTAATATACCAAAGGGGTTCACACAAGAGGATGTAGCAAGGTTAATTATCAAAGAATTAAAGTTGTTAAAAAAGCCGATTTTGGCTGTTCCTGGTAATGTTGACACAAAAAATATGATAAAGATTTTTGAGGATGAGGGAATATCCATACATGGAAAAGGAAAAATTATAGGTGATTTTGGTTTTTACGGTTATGGCGGTGCGCAGACGCCGTTTGAAACAAATATTGAACCAACAGAGGAAGAATTAAAATTGGGTTTAAAAAATTCATGGAATGAAGTAAAAAACGCAAAATACAAGGTTCAAGTAACCCATAACCCACCGAGTGGAACACGTGTAGATATGATTCAATCAGGATTACATGTTGGTTCAAACGCTGTTAGAGAAGCTATAGAAACATACGAGCCGGTTGCCTCCATATCAGCACATATACATGAAGCACGTGGAACAGATCGTGTAAAAAAAACTTTTATTATTAATTCTGGTCGATTTCCCGAAGGATATTTTGGTTTAATTAATATCGAGAATGATAATGTAAGTGGGAAGATTCTTAACCTGATAGAGTGACCTACCCGTTCGTTTCCTTTAGAAAAATGAAGCAAAAGAAAAAAAATATATATTAATATAACACTGTTATATTTTTAAATTTAAACTACTTGTTTTTCATCGGAAACAATGGGGTGGGGGATTATATACTTTCCAAGAGAAAAAGCTTTATTTCAATAGGAACAAAAATTAGACCATGGCACGTTCTATTCAAACAATTTTCCAAGAATTTATCGAGAAAAAAACGTTGATTTTTAAGGATAGGAACGCATTAACCTCTTATTTCACACCAGACACGATTCCTCATAGGGATAAGGAAATAAACACTTTAGCATCGATTTTGGCCCCTTCTTTAAAGGGGGGAAAACCATCAAACATTTTCATCTACGGTATGACTGGTACAGGAAAAACACTCGTAACGAGGTACGTGGGTAATGAACTAGAAAGAATGTCTAATCAAGGAACAAACCAAGTTAAAATCATCTATGTTAATTGCAAGATGAAAAGAACCACGGACACGGAATATAGATTATTAGCTGAACTCTCAAGAATCTTGGGCCAAGAAGTCCCTATAACAGGATTACCAACAGAACAAGTTTATAAAACATTTTTCTCGGCTTTAGACTCAACCAATTGGATTGTTATCGTTATACTAGACGAAATAGACGCTCTAGTCAATAAAATGGGCGATGATTTCCTTTATAATTTTACTAGGATTAACCAAGAACTTAAGAAAGCAAAAGTCTCGATAATCGGTATAACGAACGACCTTCATTTCATCGATATATTAGACCCGCGTGTAAAGAGTTCTTTGAGTGAAGAAGAGATCCTTTTTCCACCGTATAATGCCGTCGAATTACAAGACATACTGAAACAAAGGGTTTATTTGGGGTTTGACCAGGGGGCCATTTCTGAGGAAGTCATACCTAAATGTGCCGCTTTAGCTGCTCAAGAGCACGGTGATGCTAGGCGTGCGTTAGACCTCCTTAGAGTCGCTGGTGAGATCGGGGAGAGACAGAATGATTCAAAAATAACCGAGGAACACGTTGATTCCGCTTTAGAAAAAATAGATTACGACAGGATAATGGAATCTGTCAAATCCTTGCCAAAACAGACGAAATCACTTCTTTGGTCTGTTATAGAACTTGAAGAGAAGGGGGAGAAAGACATGCAGACCGGCGACATATATACCGTTTATGAAGAGACATGTAAAGAATGTGCTCTGCATCCCTTAACACAGAGAAGAGTTTCTGATCTCATCTCAGAACTAGATATGATGGGGATAATAAACGCCAGAATAATTTCTTTGGGAAGGTATGGAAGGACACGGGAAGTAAACCTTAACGTTTCACCAAAAATAAAAGATAAAATGAAAGAAATCCTAAAACCAATCTTGATGATTTAATCTGGGGGTTGTTAATCTGAACGAAGAAGAAGTTGTTAGGTTGTTCCTTCAGAATGGTTTCCAGATATCGAGGAATGCGCTGCCTTTGGTCGTAGAAAACCCAGAACAGATACTCTCTGAATTGAAAAGGATGAAGCCGAGGCCTTTCATAATATCCGAACAGCACATCAGAAGCATCCAGAAACCAGTCAAAATAAAACCAGCAGAAATAAAATTAATTAAAGAGTATAAGCAAGAAAAAAGACCAGTTTCTGTTAAAGACTACGTCGATCACTTCCTTTCACGGTACGAAGAACTTAAAAAAATCATATCAAAAAAAATGGGGGCTGAAAAACTCATTTCTATCAACAAAATAGCGACTCAAACGATGATGTTCTCTGTGATAGGCGTTGTTAGAGAAAAGAACAGGAATAACATACTCGTTGAAGACCCGACGGGGGAAGTCTACGTGTTCTTTGAGGACAATTTGAAGGAGAAACTCGAGGAAATAGTCCTTGACGACGTTATAGGACTTAATGTTAAAAAAATTAAGGACAAATACTATGCGAAAAATGTTGTTTTTCCTGATATCCCACCGAGTAGAGAGATAAACAAAACTGAAAAGGATATGGTCTTGGCGTTTGTTTCGAACCCATCTGACCTTGATGAGAAAAAATACAACGATTTAATCTCAAATCTCTCTTCTACAGAGAACCTCTCTTCTGTTGTTTTTTTTGATGATAAAGAAAACCAGAAAATAGCACAAGATTTCTCTAAACTCAATCCTATAATACCAAAACCAACCCCCTCACTCTTCCAAATTAACAACATAAAGATCTTTTTATTGCCAAAAAAATTCTTTGAAACTCTCACTTTTGATTTTTCAACATCTGATCCAATCACACTTATGTTGAAAAAAAGACACTTATTTCCTTCATTTCTTCCTAAAACTCACATAAGTCAAGATGAATTTGTTTTAACTGAAATTCCTGATATTATAATCTCAAACTTTGGAACAATGAACAAAAATTACAAAGGGACGACTATTATCTCTAACTCTAACCCCAACAAAACCTTTCTTATAAACTTAAAAACCAGGGAAGTAACTGAGAAAACGATCTGAAATTCTATCACAAACTCTCACTTTTTTTCTGAATTCTCTAATAGGATGTGAACGGAACGAAGTGTGGGTTTAAATTGCGAGCGGCGACTTATTTATTATTCCTTCCATATATCTATGAATTTTTTTCCCAACCGTTGAAATTGATCTAAAAATGCTAAAGTATAAAGAAGATGTGTACGATTAAAAAAGACTGGATCATCTTCAAAAAATTGATCTAAAATTCTCTTTTCACTCTTGAAATAATCATCAGGTACTTTTGCTAAAGGGCTAGGAGGAACTGGTGGAAATGGTATAAAATCCCCTTTCATAACCGCATCAGTGACCATATCAAAGTATAATTCTCTTGCTTGCCATCTGTCTTTTATGTCTTGACTTAGTCTTAGTTCTAACCATTTGTTTATTCTTAAAATATCGTATCCATATATACAAGAAGCACCGTGACAATAGGTAAGTTTATTCTTTAGAGGGGTTATTTCGCATACTCTTCTTTTCTTTGTATATGCTTTACATGTTGTTGCATACATCAAATCATTATTTTTAAGTTTGAAGTAAAGAATTTAAATCTTATTGAGTGAGCACTTCAAATAACATGCAGCAATATGTTCCTATCAACACCAAGTTAACAAAACTCTCACTTCTGGAAAAATATATAATCCAAACAACAAGTGTATAAAAAAGTAAACTCACAATTTTATTTCATGCAAACAAAATTCCAACTTCTCGATGCGGACTATATACTGACTGACAACAAACCCGTTATTCGATTATTCGGCAGGACTGACGAGAACAAATCCATTACGGTCTTCTACGATAAGTTTTTGCCATATTTTTATATTTTACCAGTAGATGGAAAGAAATCAGAGATAAAAGAACTTATAAATAAAAAATACAAGGATTTAGTTGTTAAGATTGAAACTGTTGAAAGATTCCTACCGATTGGTTTTAACGAGTCCCCAGTAGAACTCCTAAAAATCACGCTGAACAACCCAGCCAGAACCCCGATTATAAGAGACGAATTGAGAAGAGAAAAATCGGTAAAAGAGGTTTTTGAAGCAGATATCCTTTTCAAGTACAGGTTTATGGCAGATCACAACATCTCTGGGATGAAATGGTATGAAGTAACTGGTGATGGGACATCGACAAACACAGTAAAAACAGAAAAAAAGATTGCCGCTGAAAGTCTGAAAGAATTGGACATAGAGGAATACATGCGGTTTAAGTACATGAGCATAGACATAGAAGTCGTTTCTGGGGAAGGAGGGTTACCAGACGCAGAAAAAGACCCCATAATCCTAATCAGCATCTATTTTTATCCTGGTTTCAAAGGAAACAATTCTTTAGTCCTTTCTGCCAAAAAAATAAGAGAAGCGAATGGCGATACTTTAGGTTTTTTCACAGAGAAAGAGATGTTGCAAGAATTCTTGAAAATCATCGACAATTATGACCCGGACGTAATACTCGGTTACAACATCAACAACTTTGATTTACCTTATATCGAGACAAGGTTGAGGAGAAATAATCTACCTAGGACGCTTGGCAGATGCACACAAAAACCACTAATACCGAGAAAGTTCGCAAACAGGTATAGGAATACTATAACAGGTCGTGTCGTGGTTGATGTCTATGATTTAGTGAAAGAGGCAGCTGTCAAGTTTGGTTTATTCAAGGGTTTGAAGAGATATGGTCTGGGCGACATCTCAAGACTCGTTCTTGGAGAAGGAAAGGTTGACATTGCACACAGCGAAATCAACGGACACTGGTCAGACAACGGAGAAAAACTGAAAAAACTCTTGGAATACAGCAGGAAGGATGCACAACTACCCATACAAATCCTACTCAAAGAGCAAATGATGGATAAATTCTTCGAGTTATCAAAAGTATCCGGTATCCTTTTACAAGATGCTCTGGACGGTGGTGAATCGACAAGGATAGAGAACCTGCTTTTACGTGAGTTTAATAGGAAGAATTTTGTTATACCGTGCAAGCCAGACACAGACGAACTCTCACGAAGAAACTTGCACAGACAGACTGAAGGGCTGAAAGGGGCGTTTGTCCTGAACCCAACTGTAGGTTTCCACAACAAATGTGTCGTTTATTTGGACTTTCGTAGCATGTATCCAAACATCATCAAGTACTTCAACATCTGTCCTAGCACGTTGCTTTTATCAGATAAGAAAGTAGATTTTCTCCAAACACCTACTGGCACAAGATTCGTCTCTCCCAAAGTAAGGGAAGGCATCGTCCCAAAGATAATCAGATATTTGTTGGACACGAGGGCTAAGATAAAGAAAGAAATGGACCATGCGAGAAAACCAGAGAAAAAAAGATACTTGTACGCTAAGCAGTATGCGTTTAAAACTGTAGCTAACGCTTTTTATGGACACTTGGGCTACATCCGTGCAAAACTCTACGTTCTGGATATAGCCAATTCGATAACCAGCACTGGAAGGGAGATGATAAACAAGACAAAACAGATTGTTGAGACTAAAACGCCCTACAAAGTCATTTATGCCGACACTGATTCTGTGATGGTCGGTCTTGAGACAACAGACGTTAAAGAAGCATTCAAAATCGGTTTAGACATTTCAAAACTCATAAACGAAGAGATACAACACATGCTCGAGTTGAAGATCGAGAGCATTTTCAAAACACTACTGATACTGTCCAAAAAAAGATATGCAGGCTGGAATTTTGAGCCTGTGAACGATGAATGGGAAGATTCGATAATCACGAAAGGTATAGAGACTGTCAGAAGAGACTGGTGTGATCTGGTTTCAGAGACGTTAGAAGAAGTGCTGCTTGCCATTCTTAAAGAACAGGACATAAGCAAAGCAGTAAAATTTGTCAGGGATAAAGTCGACAGTATAAAAACCGGAAAAATGGACGTGGATAAATTGGTCATAACGAAAGGTGTTTCTAAGTCATTGAAAAGCTACAAAGGAGTCCAACCTCACATAGAATTAGTCAAGAAAATGAGAGCAAGAGACCCTGCATCTGCTCCTGGTGTTGGGGACAGGGTTGGTTTTGTTATTGTTAAAGGTCTTCAAATGCTTTCCAAGAGAGCTGAGGACCCAGAGTACATAAAAAAGCATGGGCTTCAAGTCGATTCTAAGTATTACATAGAAAGCCAGTTGTTACCGCCGTTAGAAAGAGTTTTTGAGGCGTTGAGCGTCAATAAATCTGATTTATTGGGTATAGGAAAACAGATGGGACTTTTTGATGTCATGAGAAAAGAAGCTACAGAAGAAAAGCCGTTCGAGGATTACCTTACTGAAATAGATGGTTTCATCTGCAACAATTGTAATAACGTGATGAGAAGGGTTCCTTTGTCTGGGAAGTGTAATTTCTGTAGTGGGGAGATAGTGTTCTTTAAAAGGGAAAAGAAGTCTAGAGTGTATAATCCTTGGTTGGAAGTTCCTAAAGAAACGGTAAAATAGATATGAAAAGTATGTTAAGAGTAACGTGAATTCATGTCACTACGAGTTGCACAGGAAATGAAGGGGTAGTGAAGTTCATTCTTGGAAACGCCTTATATTTTGAGTTCTACAGAAGAAATTATGTGGTTACGTGAACTTCATTCTTCTTTTGAATTATCTTCATAAGTTCTTCATGTAGATTTAGGTAGTTAGATGCAATTTTTTTTGGTTGCGTTTGAGATAGAAATAAAGCCTGAATGTTCCTTTTAATGATTTCAAAATTTCCTCTTTAGAGAAATATTTTTCTCCCCTATGAACTGCATTGTTTCTTAACTCCCTTGTATCATCATAAAGATTAGAACAAATCTCATTAGGAATTTTAATTTTAACAGGTTTATTTTTAAAAAGAGTTTTAATCAGAAATCCTAATCCAGCGTTTTTCGGCACTTCTTTCTTTATTACATCTTCATATAACCTTGATAATATTTCTTCTAATATAACTCCAGATAAAATAATTGCTAATCTGTCTCTTTTCCAATTTATACTTTCTTCTAATTCATCAAAGTCATCTAAAATAAAATCTTCAAATAGCGATAGTTGGATTTTCCTCAAAATCAATAATATTGCAAAATAAGGTTTTATTACATCTTCAGTTCTATGTGACTTTTTTATTGAGTGAACTTTAAAAGAATCTTTATTTAATAGTCTTTCAATAATAGATAAGAAATCTGAATATGTTTGTCGATCAAAACAATAAGCTTCTAATCTGAAGTTTCCCTTGTCATCCATTTCATTTTCGACAATAAATGCATCATTATGTTTAAAAAAGATATTCTCTGTATTGAAGAAATCTCCATCTCCAGGTATCTGACAATCATTCTCTGACCATCTCCTTTTGTATAAGTTTATTATATCTTTATCAAAAAGAGACTTATTCAACAATAAAGCCTGAAAAAACTCCCCTAGAATTGATAATAATAGCCAGTCTTCTTTTTTTTCAACATATTTTTTGTAAATGTTTATTTCTTGGTTAATGTATGACAATGAAAAACTAGTAGTTTTGATTTTTTCAGATTCAATTTTAGATTTTGATTTATTTAAAAAATCTAAAAGGCTTTTAACAAGTTCTTTTTTATTAAAATCTATTATTATCTTATATACTCCTTTACTGACAGGATTAATAATGTATTCAATTAAATCTTTCATAAATATAAGGAATAATATTAGTCCTTCATAAATATTTGTAGCCAACCAAAAAAGACTGACTCTCCATGTGAAAACCTTTAAATTTTCTTCCAATCAAATAACTTCTTATGTTTGGCATGGACCCTAAAAAAATGCAACAGATGATGAAACAGCTAGGGATGAAGATGGACAACATCCCAGCCAGTCAAGTGATAATCAAGACTGACGCAGGTGACATAGTAGTTGAAGAACCACAAGTCGTTAAAACAACCATGCAAGGCCAAATCGTCTTTCAAGTCTCGGGCAACGTGAAGGAAAAATCCTTCAGTGATGAAGACGTGAAGTTGGTCATGGAACAGTCTGGAACAACAGATAAGGATCAAGCTGCGAAGGCATTACAAGAAGCAAACGGAGACGTTGTGAAGGCCATCATGAAATTGAAGAGCTAATGATTTTAGTTTCAATTATTTGATTATCCTTTCAATAACCGAAGAATAGACAGGGCTGACTATAGTCGTCGATATCATCAACCCAATTATTGTTGACATGGCGAATTCTCTGTATGGTGTGAAGAAGAATACGATGAATAAAACAACAGAAGCAACGACAGTAAATAACCAAATTTTCTTCAGTGCTTGTTTGTATTCAACCAGAGTGTAAGCTTCTCTTTTTTTCAGGAATTGATGACTCATGAAAACACCTTCACCAAACCCTATTAACAATGTAGCTATCATCCCGACAACAGAATAAGCACCCAGAACCCATTTACTCATTACGATGCCGATCGCCATCATCATCAACAACCCAACAGCTAACCAACTCTTCCAATCCTTCATCTCATCCTTACTCATAGCAAAACCAACGCCAAAGAAGAAAATCAACAGAATGAACCATTTGAGTGATATGACACCGACTATCAACAACAATTCGCTCAAACACATCAGTATCAACGGTAAGACTACGACCCCTCTTTTTCTGTATCTTACTAAAAACAAGACTGAAACAACAACAGATAGGATTAAAATCGTGTACAACAACAAACTGAGATAAAATTCACCCGTCTTAGGGACATAACTCTCCGTCTTCAACAAATTCAGTTTTATCGGCAACCTTTTAGTCTCTATTAAAGTTATCAACCTAATCATGAACGTTGCTGCATCTTCCATCCTCACTCTGTAACCCCAGATAGCCAAGTCAGTCTTCTCCTTTCCAGCATCTTGCCCGCTTATCGGCAGGTTGATGAGTTCTTGATCGTCCACGAAGATGACGAGTGAATTCCTCAAGAAACTTTCTCCAGTAGAGCTTATCGTAACTTCTTGCCCCTTTGTTGCCTTAGCAAAATATTCACTCGTTTCTTTGGTTAAGTTGACATAAAACACGAAAACATAACCACTCTGTTGTTTTACTACTCTTTTAGAAACAACGCCACTTGCGTCCCTAATGAGTTTTAAATCTCCTTCGTCGAATATTTTCACAAAGAACGTTGTCATGTTTTTAGATATGCTATCAACTTTAACCTTAACACCATCTAAAGTGAAATAATCGCCGACTTTATACTCAGAACCATTCAAGACGACTGATTTATTGCCATTCAAGACCACATTGTAAGCTTTATCATTGAAAACAAAATCACTCTTATTCTCGCTGATGCCAACTTTTAATATCAACCTACCTTCTAAAACACCGTGCTCTGTTAAAAGTTTAACATAACTTTCTTCATCGGGGCCTGCAGTAATCTTGATGACACTATCAGAGGTTTCAACCCTTGTGTTCACTAGTTCATACTGTTTTATCCTGGATTTGATAGAACTCATGGTTTGTTGTAAGACTGACTGTGAAACATTCCCTGGTTTAAAGAAATAAGACTCACCACCACCCATTTCTAGGCCAAGGCTTAACCCGCCCCTTTTCACATTCTCTACGGTTATACCTAAAGTTGAATTTTTTGGTATGTTGCAAGTCCTTGGGTTGTTGTTAATCATGACAGTCGTGATGCCTTCAAGACCCCTCGTGACTGTTTTAAAATCATCTGAATTCCTCACGGGCAAACTAGCAATTTCAGTAATAACCGACCCGACAGTCATGATATCTTTACATGGCGTGTTTGGGTCAACATATGTGACAACAACGCCAGTCGGTTTTATAAAACTAGAGTATATGGTTAACGCTAAAGCTATCAGAACTAGAACGACAAATCCCATCAACCTGTAATCTTTCATCAATTTCATGTTCTTAATGTTAATAGTTTGAAATTTAAATCTGTGATTCATCCAGAAGAAATTAATAATTGGACAACAAATCTATTTCCTAGATAAGATGTGGAGAATTTTAATCGTTTCATTTTTTGTATCAACTTTAACCTGTCTATTCTTGACTAAGTCTTTAATCCCGTTCCTTGAAAGGAACAACATAATAGCCTTAGATTTACACAAGAAAAAGAAACCAAGGATTGCTAACAGTGGCGGTATAGCAGTTTCACTCTCCCTTATAGTTGGTTTGATGTTCTTTGTTGCTGCACAGACTTTTGTGTTCAGAATCATGGATCAGATGGTCTATTTGTTTGCCGCGATTTTAACTATACTCCTGATTACCATCATCGGTTTTTTTGATGACTTGAACAGGAGTGATGTGGTTAAGGGTGAAAAAGAAATACGGAGTGGCCTAGGAAAATGGCAAAAGCCTTTGTTTACTATACCAGCTGCTATTCCTCTGATGGCTGTTAGCGCAGGTGTGACTACCATGGCCTTTCCTCTTTTAGGGCCTATAAACTTTGGAATACTCTATCCCCTATTGTTAATACCCCTAGGCGTTGTCGGTACTGCAAACGCCATAAACCTTTTGGGTGGGTTCAATGGTTCAGAAGCAGGAATGGGTGTTGTCTATTGTTTGTCCTTGGGTGTATATGCAATGTTGAACAATGAACTCGTTTCAGCAGTCATATTTTTCTCCATGGTCGGTGCACTAATCGGTTTTTTAAAATACAACTGGTTCCCGGCAAGAATACTTTCGGGCGACAGTTTAACGTATTGTCTTGGTGCTGTTGTCGTTGCAGGTGTCATTGTGGGTAACATGGAAAGAGCTGGTATCATTACGATGACACCATTCATAATCGAGTTCCTGTTAAAACTGAGGTCTAAGTTCAAAGCTTCTTGTTTAGGTAAACTAAGGGATGACGGAAAACTAGACCCACCTTACGGGAAGAAGATTTATTCATGGACGCACATAATAATGAACCTTAAAAAATTCACAGAAAAGCAAGTAACCATCATCCTCATTCTTATACAGATAGTTTTCAGCTTGTTGCCTTTTTTAAAACTTTAGAATAAAATTCTGTTAAGTTTGTTTTTAGAACGATTTCGTATTCTTTATCTGTATTAACCGGTATCCAATCATCATGTGAAACCTCGTGCAACATCAGCCATCCCCTTTTAACCAACTCTGGTAGTATTATTCTTTCAAACTTGAACGGCGGCCGATGCTTGTTTATCAAACCTAAAACTTCTGGTTCGAGAAAATAAAGACCAACATTGGCATGTTTATCGATGAGTGGTTTTTCCTCGAAACTTGTCACTTTTTTTATTCCATTACTCAGACTTTCTTCTTCGATTATTCCATAATTTATTCTAAATTTATTTACTGCGACTACTGTTGCTTTAAAACCGAATTCTTTTACACCTTTGATGTGTGCATCTATAAAATCTTTCACATTCAGCCTGAGTATATCATCACAATAAAAAACTATTATTGGCTGATCTGTAGTTAATTTTTTGTTATCAATCGCGTTTTTTAACGCACCGCCAGTCTCTAATTTATTTTTTTCCTTTGAATAATCTATTTCAACACCAAACTTACTCCCATTCCCAAAATACTCTTCTATCATTTCACTTTTATATCCCGTGCAGAAAACATACTTTTTTATACCAAAATTTAACCAAGGCATCATCGTGAACTCCAACATCGATTTTTTTTCTAGGCCGATTGGTAGCATGGCTTTTGGTTTCTCATTCGTGAATGGTCTTAACCTTTTACCCATACCACCAATTATGAGGACAGCACAAATACTAGAGATATTAACCATGAATTAAATATGACAATTAATGTTAAAAAACTAAAGTTTCAGGACAATCAGAAAAACACCACCACAGATGAGGAGTACACCAAAAAACCTAAAAAATGTTAAATTCTCATGGAAGAATATTTTACCGAGAATAGCAGTCATGATATATCCTATTGAAATCAAAGGATAAACAAAACTCAACTCTTCTTGCGATAATATGACTAACCAAAGAAGTGAAGCAAATACATAAAGAGCCATTCCAACGAAAACATATTTTTGGAAAAGTATTTCAAAAACTCTTGAAGAAAAAATTTCTTTAACCCCTATATTACCGATAATATTCATACCTTTTTTCATCGCTAACTGTCCAATCACTCCAATACCCGCACAAATCAGGACTAAAAACAAAACATTCATTTTATCACCTTTTATTTTTTGACGCATGCTTAGATTTTATGAATCCATTTTAATAAACATTTTTAAGTTTATTGTCGATTAATGTAGATAGATAAACATGAGAATAACCATTCTAGGTTGCGGTTACGTCGGTCTGGTAACAGGCACTTCTTTCGCCGATAAAGACAATAAAGTATACTGCATCGATGTTGACCCTAAAAAAGTTGAGATGATAAACAGAGGAAAATCTCCAATATTTGAACCTGGTTTGGATGATCTATTAAAGAAAAACATAAAAGATGGAAATTTAACGGCCTTTACTGCAAAGGAATTTTATTCGAAGAAAATACAAACAGATGTTAGTTTCATTTGTGTACCGACGCCATCCAATAAAGATGGTTCTATTAACTTAAAATTCATAAAAAACGCTTCCCGAGACTTAGGAAAATACATCAAACCTTTAAACGATTATCATGTCATCACAGTAAAAAGCACTGTAGTCCCTGGTACAACTGGAGATGTAGCACTCCCTGTTCTGGAGAAACACTCGGGTAAAAAGGTAGGAGATGATTTCGGTTTGTGCATGAACCCCGAATTCTTAAAAGAAGGTTCAGCAATAGAAGATTTCACAAACACCGATAAGGTTGTCATCGGTTCTATAAATAAAAAATCAGGCGACGTTTTAGAAAAATTGTACGAATCATGGGAAAAAAACATACCAAGAATCAGAGTCGACTTGAAGACGGCAGAGATGATAAAATATGCTCAGAATTCATTCTTGGCAACAAAGATATCCTTTATCAACGAAATAGCAAACATCTGTCAGAGATGCGGCATCGATGCAAAAGATGTAGCTTATGCCATAGGTCTTGACCCAAGAATAAACCCAAGGTTCTTGAATTTTGGTGTTGGCTATGGTGGAAGTTGTTTTCCAAAAGATGTGAAAGCGCTCATAGCAAAAGCCGAGAAACTCGGCCATAACCCAAAATTATTAAAGGCTGTAGAAAACATCAATCAAAAACAAGCCTTGGAAGTATTGAAGATGGCCGGTGACATAAAAGGAAAAACAGTTTCTATCCTCGGTTTAGCTTTCAAACCCGATACAGACGACATAAGAGAAGCTCCATCAATCAAACTGATAAAAGAATTGAAAAAACATGGTGTAGTCATAAAAGCATTCGACCCTCAGGCGATAGAAAACATGAAAAAAATATTCCCGGATATTACATACACAGACTCTCCTTTAGAATGTTTGAGAAATTCTGATGTTTGTTTTATCATGACAGAATGGAAAGAAATAAAAGAATTAGAACCAAAAGAATTTTTACACTTAATGAAAACACCAGTGATTATCGATGGCAGGAGAGTCTTTGACCCAGAAAAAATGAAAAAACTTGGTTTCACTTATAAAGGAATAGGTTATGGTTTAACATGAAAGAAATAGATTTTATCGGTTTGATACCGGCAGCTGGTGAAGGAACTAGAATGTATCCTTTTTCTCGAGCTGTTCCGAAGGAGATGTATCCGATACTGGGAAAACCTGTAATAGAGCATTGTATCGACAACCTAAGGGAAGGAGGAATTAAACAAATTTTTATGATAGTCGGTCATCAAAAAGGAGCATTGATGGATTATGTTGGAGATGGTTCCTTCTACGGAGTAAACGTTGCTTACATCTATCAACTCAAAAGAAGAGGATTAGGCCATGCAATCCTACAAGCAGAAGAATGGATAAAAAAACCATTCGTTGTTTTATTGGGCGATTCTTTCATAGAGCCAAAAAAAGAGATACAGAACATGATGAAACTGCATAAAGAAAAAAAACCCGTTGCCACGGTTTTACTTTTTAAAGTGAAAGACTCAACCGGTTACGGTGTTGCCAAGCTTAAAAATTTAGATGATAATTGTGGCTTGGTTGAAAAAGTCATAGAAAAACCAAACCCAGAAGAAGCAGAGGAATATAAGTTGGATCATGAATTCTATGCTTTATGCGGCGCTTACGTTTTCGAGCCAAGAATGTTCGATTTCATAAAAAGAACAAAACCAGGGAAAAAGAAAGAGGTCCAGATAACAGATAGCATTCAATTGGCTATAGAGAATGGGGAAAATGTTTATGGTGTCGTATTGAAAGGTAAATATTTAGATATAGGTAAATGGCAAACTGTTTTTAACATACAAAAAGAGATGCAGGACAAATTTAATATTGATGAAATCACTAAAGAAAGAGAAGAGATGACAGATAAGGTAATAAAAACACTGGAGTGATATAAAGTGAAAATTTTAATAACCGGTGGTGCTGGGTTTATTGGTAGTAATATAGTTGATATACTCAAAGATGAGAATGAAATTACTGTATTAGATAACCTTAGCGCCGGTAGAAAAGAAAACATTCTCCATATACCACTTATTCATAAACCAGTAAGTGACGTAGAAAAAACAGATGTTAAAGAATCTGATGTAATAATACACTGTGCTGCTCAAGTTTCAACTTTCCTTTCTGTAGATTATCCCAACGAAGACTTTGAGTCAAACTGTTTAGGGACATTTAAATTGTTTGAAGCATGCAGGAAATGGAATGACGACGCTTTAATAATATATACTAGTAGTAGAAGTGTTCTAGGTGACATACCAGAACCAAAAATCGCAGACGAGACTTTTCCATATAACCCGAGTACATTCTATAATGTTCATAAACTATACGGTGAAACTCTTTGTAAAATTTATTCTGAGTTGTATGGAATGAAATTTATTATTCTGAGACCATCGAATGTTTTTGGACCCAGACAGCCGTATTGGAAAGGAGGTTGGTATAATTTTATTGCTTTTTGGATAAAACTCGCCCTCGAAAATAAACCCATTCCAGTATATGGGACTGGGCAGCAGATTAGAGATTATGTTTATGTCGGTGACACGGCAGAAGCTTTTATTTTATCTCTGAAGAATAAAAAAGCAATCGGTGAGACATTTCTTTTACCGACTGGGAAGGGAACGACTTTGAATGAACTTGCAAATTTGATAATTAACTTAACAAAAAGTAAATCAAAAATTCAATATTTTCCACCAAGAAAAGGAGATGTTCTCAGGTTTGTTGGTTCTTATAAAAAAGCCCAATCGATACTAGGTTGGAAACCAAAAATTTCTTTAGAAGAAGGATTAAGAAAGGAAATTGATTGGGTAAAAAGTGATATAAAGTGAAAATTCTAGTTACTGGTGGAGTAGGTTTCATCGGTAGCAATTTATCTGATTATTATTTGAATAAAGGATGCGAAGTAACAGTTTTTGATAATCTATCTAGAAAAGGTACAGAAAAAAACCTGGAATGGTTGAGATCAAACCATAAAAAAAATTTGACATTCATAAAAGACGATATAAGAAATTTTGATTCTCTATTAAATGCTTCAAAAGATGTTGATATGATATTACATACAGCTGCACAAGTTGCTGTAACAACTTCTGTTAAAAACCCGAGAGAAGATTTTGAGATTAATGCATTAGGGACTTTTAATGTTCTGGAATCGGCTAGACAGAATAACACAAACCCAATAATAATTTTTTGTTCCACTAACAAAGTTTATGGTAATAATGTAAACGCAATACCAATAATTGAAAAAGAAGCAAGATATGAATTTTCAGACTCTAAATTTATTGATGGTATACCTGAAGATTTTTCGACAGATGCCAATGAACACACACCATATGGTTCTTCAAAATATGCTGCTGATGTTTTTATGAGAGATTTTTCAGCAGTTTATGGCATGAAAACTGTTACTTTTAGATGTAGCTGTATATATGGTACTAGACAGTTCGGTAATGAAGATCAAGGGTGGGTAGCACATTTTATCATCTCTTCAATTCTAAAAAAACCAATAGTTATTTATGGAGATGGTAAACAAGTTAGAGATATTTTATTTATAGACGATTTAATAAGAGCGTTCGAAACAGCATCCAAACATATAAAAAAAACAAAAGGACAAGTATTCAACGCAGGTGGTGGTCCCGAAAACACGATTTCTATTTTAGAATTAATCAAAATATTAGAAAAACTTACTAGAAACAAAATCAGCTTCGGTTTTGATGATTGGCGGCCATTCGACCAGAAGGTTTATATATCAAATATAAAAAAAGCAAAGAGAACCTTTGGTTGGGAACCTAAAATCACAAAAGAAGAAGGAATAAAGAAACTGTTCGATTGGGTTAATTCTGAGAAAAAAAGTTTCTCTTATTAATTTTTGTTTTTTAATTAATTTTTGGACATTATATGAAAATTTCAGTTTTGATACCAACGAAGAACGAACCACTAATAAATGAGTTAGTAGAAGAAACACACAAAGTTCTAAAGAAGTTTAGGCATGAAATTATTGTGATTGATAAGAGCGATGTTAGACCAAAAATAAAAGATGCGAAAATGGTTATTCAAAAGTCAAATGGTTTAGGAAAAGCTATACTAGAAGGACTGCCTCATGCAAGCGGGGATGTAATAGTTACGATGGATGGAGATTTTTCTCATGACCCAAAAGACTTATTAAAGTTGATAGAAAAAATCAATGAATATGATATCGTTCTTGGTTCCAGGTTCGTACATGGCGGGATAAATGAAGACAAACTGTATAGAAAATTTGTCAGCTATTTGTTTAGAAAAATCACATCCTTAATTCTTAATTTTGGAATAGAAGATTCTATGTCTGGATTTATTGCTGTGAAAAGACATGTTTATGAAGAATTAAACCTCAACCCAATCGGTTATAAAATCAACATGGAGATTATTTTTAAAGCAAGTAAAAAAAATTATAAATTTTGCGAGGTTCCAATTACTTTTCATAAAAGAAAGGCCGGAAGAACAAAGGTAGGAATTTCTTTTTCTGGGTTAAAGGAGGCATTCAAGATTATAAAATACCTATTTGAATTAAAGCTGGGAGTCAGATAATTTGTGATAAATACTATTTAATATGATTTGCTATGAAAGTTTCTATTGTGTCAGCAATGTACTGTCTTTCTTTCGCACCTATAAAATGATGACATCCGATGTAGAAGCCTTGTTCCATTATGAGTTTGGAATTTTTTAAATTACCCTGTTTGAACTTGAAATTTTTGATGAATGGTTGGTCAGCGATGTTCCCAGAAATTATTGGCCTTGTTTCAATGTTTCTTTCTTCCATAAAATTAACTAAATTATTTTTATTGAAGAATGGGTTTGGTTTTACAACAATAGGATAACTAAACCAACAATGTTTTGTATCTTTCTTTTTGAAAGGTAAATACAGATAATTTTCATATTTCTTTAACCTATAATTTAAGTAATCAGCATTTTTTTTCCTTCCTTCAATATACTTTTCAATTCTGTTTATTTGGTTTAGTAGCAAGCCAGCATGAACATCGGATGGTTTAAAATTAAATCCTGAGAATGGGAAAAGAAAATTTGGGTTTATATTTGGGTTTTCTTTCAGGACTCGTTCCCTTAAGTTTTTATCTTTAATATCTCTAAGCCATCCATTAGCTCTCATCGACCTGAACACATCTGCATAATAATCGTTTTTAGTAACGATTAACCCACCCTCTATTGAAGTAATTAAATGGGAATAGTAAAAACTAAAAGTTCCAAAATCCCCGAATGTACCAACAAATTTGTCTTTATATTTTGAGCCCAATGATTCACAAGTGTCTTCAATCAAAATTAAATCAAACTCATCTACTATTTTTTTGATAGCATCCATATCGCATACATTTCCCAATGGATGCACTATCATTAAAGCACGGGTTTTCTCAGTGATTAATTTTTCTATTTCCTCAACATTTATATCAAAAGTTCCTAGGTTTACATCTGCTAAAATGGGAACACAGCCGACTTGAACAATAGGTGAAACTGTAGTTGACCAAGTTACTGCAGGAGTTATAATTTCATCACCCGGATTTAAACGAATTTTATCATCAACAAAAGGCGAAGTTAGAAAATTAAGAATCAAAAAATTGGCTGCCCCGCCAGAACTGACCATTACAGCATTTTTAACCCCTAAGTAGATGGCTAATTTTTTCTCACATTCCTCCACTTTCATACCGATTGTAGGCCAGTTTAAAAGGGCCTCAATCGCTTCAAGAATATCGCTTTCAGTATAACTCCTACAGGCTAGACGGATTTTTGTTTTTCCTGGAACAAATATTTCCCTTTTAAGACGATAGAATTTTATCAACTTTTTCAATTCATTTAAAATATTTAATTTAATCTCGTCTTTGGTCATAAATTATCACTTAATTTTAACTTGTAATATTCATAAATTAATATTTTAACTTAAAAATTCATTTATTCGTTTCATCAATTGAATTTTTCAATTTCCACAATTCTAAAAATCTTTTAAAATATATTATACCAAAATTTAATAATTTTAACTTAGATCTTCCTTTTTTTCTTGGACTGTAATGGAATGGTATCTCTAATATACTATAACCCTTTATTTTTGCTTTGTATAGAATTTCAGGTAATATATCAGTACCCTTCCCATCAAGTTTTAATTCGTTAAATATGGACCTTTTATACAACCTAAAGTTACTATTCATATCATAAAAATTAAGAGAAAGCCCAATTTTATAAAAATAATTAAAAAATTTACTCAACCATTTTCTAAATAAACTTTGTTCGCTCGATCCGCCATCAACCCACCTCGATGCAATAATTATATCATAATCTTTTCTATATTTCCACATCTCCTTTAGATACTTGGGATTGTGAGAAAAATCTCCATCCATAGTAAAAATGTAATCTCCCTTTGTTTTTGGAATACCTTCCGTGATAGCTGATCCAAATTCAGGACTTTTTCTAATGAAAACTCTAACATTGTTTTTTTTTACTATATCAACTGTTTTGTCTTTTGAACCAGCATCTGCAACAATAATTTCGAATTTATCATTTAATGAGGAAGCCACTTTTTTTAATTTTGGTATTAGCTCTTTAATATTTTCTTCTTCATTATAAGTAGGGATTAATATCGAAAACATTAATTGAATTTATTCATTAACCTTTTAATAATTTTTCTTTCCAATATTTAATAGTCTCCTTTAAACCATCATTCAGAGAATATTTTGGTTTCCAACCAAGAGTATCCCTTGCTTTACTCGCATCTAGAGAAAGATAAGGATCAATTACAGGTCTTGATGGATAATCTGGTGGGTATGTATGAACAATTTCACCATCAAAACCGATCATGTCTTTTATCTTCGATGCAAGTTCTCCCATAGTTACTTCGGATCCCAATCCAAAATTAAAAACACCAGAACTTACATTAGATTTGATGCATTTTATGTAAGCATTAACATGATCAGGAACATACATCAAATCTCTTACAGCATCTGAAGAACCAACATAAACTGTTTCATTCTTCAGCATTGTTGTAATCAAATATTCTACAATAAAACCAGTATCAAATTTTCGACCATATGTATTGCATGGTCTTAATGCAATAAAGGGTAAATTATATGCTTTTCCGGCCATTCTTATATATTTTTCAGCAGCAAGTTTTGAGACTGAATAAGGACTTGCCGGATTCAATTCGATATCCTCAGTGAATGGTTTTCTTTGTGTTTGCCAACCATAAACTTCCATTGTTGATGCAAAAATAAATTTTTCAAAAGAAGATAATTGAAGGGCAGCATGAACAAGATTTACAGTACCTAAATAATTAACATGCTGATAAATTTCATGTTGTTCAAAGGAATATCTTACAGGTGTTACAGCTGCTAGATGCACAATCATATTAGGTGAAATTTCCCTAACAATTTTTTGAATCTCTGAATAATTCGTTAAATCCCCAAATTTTATCTCAACATCCTTGTGAATTTTTTTTGATCCGAGATCCGATGAAGGAACTAAACATACGACTTCATAATCATCAACTAATTTTTCAACAAGATGGCTACCTATAAAACCTGTAACACCAGTCAAAAATATTTTACTAGTTGTCATAGACATCATTCTAAAATAAATTCTCAAATTTAAATTTCATATAGTAATCTTAATATTTAAATTTCATATAGTAATCTTAATTTTTTATTCTTTTTGAGGACTTTTTCAACTCTCCCTAAATCCTTATAAGTATTAATAGTGTCCCAAAACCCTCTATAAAAAACAGATTGTAGTCTTTTAGCTTTCGATAAATTAACGAATGTTACCGTCTCTATGTTATCAGCCAGATAACTCTTTATATTCTTATGGAAAAGGTAAATACCACCATTTGTTTGTAAATTTAATCTTGGTTTTTCCTTAAATGATGTAATAAGACCATTTTCCCCAGTTTCTACTATACCAAAAGGACAAACTGGTTGTATTAAAAGTATAGTAGCAAGTGGAGATGGTTTTTGTTCACTACTTATATGATGATCAAATAGTTGACTCAATCGAAAATCAGTAAACTGGTCGCAATTTAATGCATAAAAAAATTCATCACGCAAACCAGTGTTTTCAATAGCTTTTCTGAAAGCATCACCTGTACCATCCTCAATACTATGATTACTATAAAAGATATTCAATCCAAAATTTTTTCCATCACCAAAATATTCAATGATTTTTTCCTTTTTGTAAGCGACACCAATAATCACATTTTCAATATACTGTTTTCTTAACCATATTAGAATATACTCTAATATTGGTTTTCCTAAAACTTTTATCATAGGTTTAGGTAAATTCAACTTATCTGAGTTGTTTAATTCTTTTAGCCTAGAACCTACACCACCAGCAATAACAATAGCAGTATTTATTTTCATAATGAATTTATTAACAAAACAAAATATTTAAATGTGAATCTCTTTTTTTGAATTAAGTGACCATTTAATATTTTTATATAAATATTGGTGAGATATTTGAAAAAAAATGATAAGATTATTCTTTTATTATTATTTCTAATTTCTATCATCAGAATTATTTTCGGTTACCCGCTTGATAATTATAATTTACTTGGTGGGGTTGATACTAGTACACATTTAACTTTTGCATGGCATTTTTTCTCATACGGATTAGCAAAATGGGATTTTCTTTGGTATGGCGGTTATCCTTTTATGAGATATTATCCACCATTGTTTCATCTAATGGCAGGTATGTTAGGAAGGCTTATCGGTTTTTTATTAGCATTTAAATTAACCATCAATATCATTATGCTTCTAACGTCAGTAATTTTTTATTTTTTTTTAAGGGAGTTTAAACTTTCTGAAAAAAAAATTATAGTTGCTTTACTTTTTTTTTCATTCATGCCACTTTATGCTCATTATAATGCTGATGGTCGTTTTCCAACTTTATTTAATTTATTTTTTATTTTATGTTATTGGATTTTTTTAAAAAGGGCTATAGACAGGGACGATAAACTGTATTTGTTTTTATCTTCCCTGTTATTAAGTATTAATTTATTAATACATCATACCACGACATTTATTTTTTTAACAATCTCATTTTTTTGGTCTTTAACTTATAAGTTGAGTATGAAAACTTTCTTTAAATTTTTAACACTAGTAATCATTGGTCTCCTTATAACTTCTTTTTGGACGGTACCATTTTTTTCTGAAACCTTTACTTTAACCAAGGAAAGTAATTTTAGAAAGATATTGGAAACCCCCAGTCCATCAAAATTAATGGATTTCATAACCTTCACAATAGGTAATGAACATTATTATACTTGGGAATTTGGACCAACATTAGTATTTGTTGTTATGATTATGAGTATTACAATATGTCTGTTTTCTTTATTGACATTAAAAAACAAAAACACTAGAGATTTTCTAATAACAATAATTTTAATGTTTATAATTCTATTCATTGTAAGATATAAAAGAGTTTTAGCTTTTCTCCCAATACCAATTAGTATATTAATCGCGGAAGGATTTTTTGTACTTAAAAACAATTTAAGAAAAATAATTATCCCGTTGTTTTTTGTACTTCTTATTTTTAGTTACTTGTCTATTAAACCAAAGATTTATCAACAACCTGAATATCCAAATATCCCAAAGGATGGTAGAGTATTATTTTTACCTTTTGGTTATGAGTTTAATGAGAGTGAAAACGAAATAAAATGGCAATATTCTATCTTTCTTTCTGAAGTAAATGGAAATGAGGATATACTAGGCTGGTATCAAGAAGCTGAGCATGTAGGCGAAACGGCCGGACAAAAAATTCAATATGATAATATGATTCAAGACCCTCTGCATATTCAACCAAAAGATTATTATTCTTTGGCAAAAGCGGGTTGGGTGAATTATATTTGCGTTAATAAAAATTCTGAGGACATCGTTAGATACTTCAATGAAAATAAATATTTTAAATTATTCAACAAAACTAAATTATTCTACGTATTTCAAATGAACCCAAAAACATCTTATGTTGAATTAAACGGCCAAGAAATAGATGCAAATATAACTAAACTAGATGATGAAATTTTAGTCGACTTTGAATGCAAGCCCGGAGAATTAATAATAAAAGAATCATTTCACAAGAGCTGGAAACCTTTTATAAACGGAAAAGAAGTTTCTATGAATTATACAGATCATGGTTTCATCGTTCTTCAAAACAATGAAAAAGGACATTGTAGCTTACAACTCAACTTTGAAGATCCATCATACTATTCAGTTTTCAATTTTTTATCCCCAATAACTTTAATAATTGTTCTTCTAATCATTTGCTATGAAATCTTTTCTAGTAAATTCAAATATCATTCAAGGAATTATTTTAAAGTTTTGTCATTTAAAATCATATCAGTACATATCTTACCCTGCGTTAAACAGATGTAGTTACAATTCTTAATTGGTTTTTCATTGTAGAATTTGTATTCATAAATCGTTATATCATTGATTTTTCTAAAGAAACTTATAATATTTTTTTGTTCCAACGAATTTACAATACTTTTATCTGTATTTGTTTCATGTACAATCCATTTAACCCCAAGTTCATTTAAAGTTTTATTCATTTCATCCACTGTTTTATTTTTTAACGCACAAGTTCTTACACCTTTAATAAAATTATCATTCTTTGCTAGATAGAACATAAGATTACTTGGGTATAAATTAATTGTTTCAGATGCCATGAAATACGACCCTTTATTTTCTATTAAAAAATTCCCCACTTCTTCTTCAATTGTTTTTTCAAATGAAATTAAGTTTCTACCATTTGGTATAAAATTAAAAAATGCCGAGTAGATATTGAAAATTATTAGCAAAATTATAACAATTGACACTACTTTTCCAAATTTTTTAACCAGAAGAATACAATATCTTGCCGTTATAAAACTCAATGGAAAAGCAATTGGTAATAAAAATCTAACCTGCTTGTTAGGTAAAAATGTGAAAAAACAATATACTACTAAAATCCATAAAAGTATAAAAATTTTGTCAACTTTTTTGTCTTTAATAAGATAAATTATTCCAATTAAAGTCAGAATACACAAAGGAAATATAAAATATCCTAAACCTAACTCTATTGGATAATACAACCAACCATTAATTGTTGTAAAAGATGGTGACGTACCAATGTAACCTTCTATAGTACCTACAGGTGATGTAAATGCTAGAAAGAAAAGACCTAATTTTATCATAACTAAAACATACGGTGTTATAACAACCGAAAATATTATAGAAAATATTAAAAAATATTTTATCTTCCTTTTTACTTCACCACCTGTTAATATTGAATATAAAAAAAGAATTGGGAACACCAATATTAATTGCCATTTTGTAAAAAAACCTAAAGCAGCTATAATAGATGAAAAAATAAAATACTTCTTATCATTTTTTTTAAAACCAATCAAATACAAAAACATAGTCAATGTAAAGAAAAAAGACATTGGTAAATCTAAGTATACACCACGTGACAGATAAATAAACCACGGTATGCTAATGAATATAAATGTTGTTAAAATTGCTGTTATTTTATCTTTATACAAAAAAATTGAAAAACGGTATGTTAAATATGTAAATAAAATTGAGAAAAAAATTGACACAAGTCGTGCACTAAAAATACTTTTACCAAACAAGCTAAAAAACAAAACAATTGTTAAATGAACCAATGGTGGATAATATACTGAAATTTTTGGATAGTAAATTAGATATGCATATGCGTAATCATATACCTGTTTGAATGATAAATGTGAGATAGAATATTTTATTAAATCAGAATAAAACACTCCAAGTAATGAGTGTGTTCCTTCATCAACTCCTTTTGTTGTAGTAAAAGCTAAAAATAATAAAAAAATAAAATATGAAACTAGTAAAGATAACCAAATATATTTTTTTTTATACAAAATAATTCACCCTATTTTTAATAAATTTAAACCATAATTTCAAACTAAGCATACCGTACGAAAAGCCTATTCTAGGTAGTTTTAGAAATAAAAATTTTGGTGACATAAAAGAACCTAATTTTGATTCTCCCCCTTTAGTTCTATTATGCCAGCTCACTGGAATTTCTGTTATTTTATTTTTATTTATATGAGCTTTCAAAACTATTTCAGATGTTATTTCAAAACCATCTGATTCTGGTATAATCATTTTGAATATTTCTTTTTTATATGCTTTGAATGCATTTGAAAAATCATTTACACCTAACTGAAATAAAAAAGCGAAAATTTTATTATATATCCTATTTGATATCATTTTCATTAATGGATAACCATTTATTTTACTTCCCTTGATAAACCTAGACCCACAAACAATATCATAACCTTCCATAATTTTATTGATTAATTTAATTATGTCTTTAGGATCATCTGATAAATCGCCCATAAAAGGTATTATAATATCTCCATTACAATTTTTAAGCCCAAATTTTATTGCCGACCCTAAACCAGTAGGCCCATTTTTCTCATTTTTTTTATGAAGTGGTTTTATAGTTTTTATCTTGTTAGATAGATTATTGATTATTTGACCAGTTTTATCATTGCTATTATCATCAACTGCAATAATTTCATAAGAATATTTTGTTTTTTTCATAATATCATATACTCCATTGATAGTATCCTTAATTATATTTTCTTCATTATGAACTGGAATTATTATAGAAATTTTCATGTTCTACCATTTTATTTATTTTTTAAACAGTTTAACATCATTTATTTTACTAAATTGAACTTTACAACCATTGTACATGTTTTATTAAATAGTCTCAGGTTATTTATTTAAATGACTATGACATTGAAGATATTATTTGTCGGAATAATAATAGCTGTTTTTTGGTTTGCCATGTTTCTGGTTAGTGTGCAATATCCAACAAATAAGATAAATATAATTTTTAATATTAATAAGATGGAATGTTTCAACATGGGTTGTTCATACCAACCAAAATCGTATAATAATAGTTACTGCGTTTGTTTAATTAAGTGATAATGATGATAGATGCTTTATTGTACTTTCCATTCTCTATTTTTATTTTTCTTCTATATTTTTTACCAGGATTTCTTATAATTAGATTTTTCAAAAAATTTGATGGATTAGAAAAATTAGTTCTAGGTTTTGTTTTATCAACTTTAATAATTTTTACCCTTGGTTTAATTGTTCATATACTTGGTTTTGAATGGAATTTTTTCACACTTTTTATACCAATTATTATTTTGATTTTAATATTATCATTAATTAAGAGAAATATAAAAATAGACAAAGAAGCTAAGTTTTTGCTTATAATTTTTTTTGCTTTATACTTGTTTAAATTGTTAATTTTGATAAATATTGAAATATTTCCTATTGGTGGAGACTGGATACTTCATTATGACTTATCTAAAATATTTTTGGCCAAAGATTGGTCATTTTCAACCGATAGAACTATTTTGTATAATTTTATACTCGCTTTTTTTATGGCCATTTTTCGTAGTGAATATTGGTGCACACAAATAACAAGTGTATTATTAAATAGTCTTATTTTATTACCAACTTATCTCATAGGAATTAAGTTATTTAATAAAAAAATTGCTATTTTATCAATTTTTTTGTTATCAATTACACCTTATACCCATTGGCTTTTATACACATGGCCTAAATGTTTTGCTGGATTTTTTATTTTGATTGTTTACTATTTTGTGATGAGACGTAATTTGAACGTTTTTGTTGGAATATCAGCAGGTTTTTCATTTTTAATTCATCAATTTAGTTTATTATACCTTATACCTGCAGGATTTTTGATTATTTATAAAAGAAAAGAGTTTAATTTAAATCATAAAAAGTTCCTTGTCATATCAACACCAATAATTATTCTATTTCTTTCATGGTTTTTATATAATTTTTTTGTTTATGGATCTGCTGTATCGACGATTTTTAAATATTATCCTATAGCTGTTAATGGGTTTGAAACATTATCTGGAAAAACCAGTCAACAAATATGGGAAGAATTTCTGGAAACCCCGATATATAACCCAATTTTAACAAGAATTATAAATGCGGCTATTCCAACCATTCCCTTAATTTTTATTATACCTAAATTAATTAGTATATATTTTCCTTTTGTATTACCATTGTACAAATCAATTGATTTTACACAAATATCATGGACTTATCATCATTTTCAATCATTTGCGGGTCATGTTTCTTTGTTACTATATTTATTTTTTTGTATCGGTTTTTTCAGATTGTTTAAAGATAAAAGCAAAAAAAAAGATTTACTCGTTTTAATAATTGGTCCTTTTATTTTGAGTTTATTTTTATTCGGATGGATATTACCAATTACAACATCAACATGTTTATCATTAATTCCACTTTTACCATTAATTGGTTTTTGGGAGATTGAAAAATCCAGGGATAAAAATAAATGGATACTGTTAGTATTCACATTAGCGATAATCGAAACAATAATATTCGCATATTGGTTTGGTTTAAACATAGAATTTTCAAAACAAGTGATGATTCAAACCGGAAATGTTGAATATACAAAATTGTTAACAGTTTTTAAAATTTTTAGATATTAATACAAATTTACTGATATAAAAACAATTAAAGTATTCTTAAATAAATAATTAAACTAATATCTAGTGTTATAAATGAAAGCTTTAATAACTGGAATAACAGGTCAGGATGGGGCATACTTAGCAAAATTTCTGCTTAAAAAAAAATATGATGTTTATGGAACTTATCGTAGACTCTCAACCCCAAATTTTTGGCGCTTACAGTACCTGGATGTTTTTAATAAAGTTAAATTAATTCCTGTAGATTTGATTGATTCAGCTTCACTTCTTGAGGCTGTTAAAATATCAAATCCAGACGAAGTTTATCACTTAGCAGCACAGAGTTTTGTTGGGGCGTCATTCGAACAACCAATTGGCACCGGTGATATAACTGGATTGGGTGTAGCAAGAATATTAGAAGCGTTAAGAAATTTCAACCTTCGGATAAAGTTCTACCAAGCATCAACTAGTGAATTATATGGAGAAGGAAATTCTACTTCTCAGAATGAAAATACACCATTTCATCCTTCCAGCCCTTATGCCATAGCTAAACTCTATGGTTATTGGTTTACAAAAATTTACAGAGATAGTTACAAGATTTTTGCTTGTAATGGAATTTTATTTAATCATGAGTCACCTTTACGTGGTTTGGAGTTTGTTACCAGAAAAATTTCTAACTTTGTCGCAAAAATAAATTTGGGTTTAGAAAAAGAATTAAGATTAGGTAATTTAAATGCAAAACGTGATTGGGGTTATGCCCCTGAATATGTTGAAAGTATGTGGCTAATGTTACAAGAAGAAAAACCAGATGACTATGTTATAGCAACGAATGAAACACATTCCGTTAAAGAATTTGCAGAGAAGGCATTCAGTATATTTGGTTTAAATTGGAAGGATTATATTAAAGAAGATAAGAGATTACTTAGACCTTTAGATGTTATGATGCTAAAAGGAGACTATACTAAAGCTAAAGAGAAATTAAAATGGGAACCAAAAACAAAATTTAATAAATTGGTTAAAATAATGGTTAAAGAAGATTTGGACAGATGGAAAAGATGGCAAAAAGGTGAGCGCTTTCCCTGGGATGCTATAAATTATCCTAATGAAATTAATATTCTTACTAGATCTTTAAGGATGTAGTTATGATACCAATATCTGAGCCATTTTTAGACAAAGAAGAAATGGACAACGTTGTTAAAGCTATTAAATCAACATGGATTTCTTCGAAAGGAGAATTCATACCTAAGTTTGAAGAAGAGTTTGCTAATTACTGTAATAGAAAATATGGTATTTCAACTTCAACTGGAACTGCAGCTTTACATCTGGCTTTATCTGTATTAGGTATTAAAAATGATGATGAAGTTATTGTTCCGGTTCTGACATTTATTGCAACTGCAAATGCTGTTACCTATTGCAACGCGAAACCAATTTTTGTTGATTCAGATTTTGAAACGTGGAACATCGACCCCGAAAAAATCGAAGAAAAAATAACGAATAAAACTAAAGCAATAATACCTGTTCATTTGTATGGTAATCCATGTGATATGAAACCTATTCTTGATATAGCAAAAGATCATGATTTATTTATTATTGAAGATGCTGCTGAAGCCCATGGAGCTGAATATAATGGAAAAAAAGTTGGTTCCTTTGGTGATATCGGATGTTTCAGTTTTTATGGAAATAAAGTAATTACAACAGGCGAAGGAGGAATGTGTATTACTGCTAATGAAGAGTTGGCAGTAAAAATGAAGATCTTAAAAGACCATGGTATGGATCCTAGTAGAAAATATTGGCATAATTTTATTGGTTTTAATTATAGAATGACAAACATTCAAGCTGCTATAGGTCTAGCTCAATTAAAAAAGTTAGATAATTTTATTAAAATTAAAAGAAGTAATGCAATGTTGTATAATTCTCTTCTAAAAAATATTGATGGAATCAAACTGCCACCTGAAACTAAAAATGCAAAAAATATCTATTGGTTGTACTCTGTTTTAATAGGACATAAATTTGATGTTATAAAAAATAACTTAATGAATAAACTAAAAGAAAATGAAATTGAAACGAGACCATTTTTTCCACCTTTGAATATTCAACCACCATACATAACTCAAGTAAAAGAAAATTTTCCAGTAGCTGAGGAGTTATTTAAAATGGGTATTAATTTACCTTCTGCTGTTTCAATAAAAAAAGATGAAATAAAATTTGTAGTCGATACAGTTTTATCCTTAATTGACTAATAATTACTAAATTCTTATTATGTTTGACCCAATATAATGATGAATATGCTTGAGTACGAATGCGTGTGCAATAATAAAATATGTTATTTTAAAAAAATTAAACCTTGTATAAATAAAAAAAGAATTCTATCAATAATCATACCAACTTACAATGAAGAAAAAAATATATCCCGCTTAATAAATTCTCTGGCTAAAAATATTATTGGCTTGAATTATGAAATAGTAGTAGTAGATGATGATTCTAAAGATAATACACCTAATATAATAAATAAATTAGCAATGTCAAATAGAATACTTGCACTTCATAGAAGGGGAGTTAAAGGTATATTTTCAGCTATCCAGGATGGAATAAAACTTTCTAATAGTCAAATAATTATTATTATGGATTCAGATTTTTCTCATCCACCAAAAATAATCAATGACTTGTTAAAATATATAAAAAATTATGATATAGTTTCTGCTTCTAGATTTATTTCCCGGGGCGGAATAGAAGCCCCAATCTTAAGAAAATATGGAACAACTATTTTAAATAAAATTGTTAGATTTATTCTTGATTTAAAAATAACAGATTACACTGGTGGTTTTCATGCTATTAAAAAATCTAAATTTAATCAATTAAAATTTAAATACAAATCGATTTGGGGCGAATTTGACATGGAACTTTTATATTTGGCGCGCAAAAACAATTTTAAAATAAAAGAGATTCCATTTACTTATAAATTTAGGGATGAAGGGCATTCTAAATCAGAAAATTTATTAAAATATGGTTTAGTTTATTTAACTCGAGCTATTCAATTACGTTTATCTTAACTTAAATTATCTTTTAGTAGGTTATAATACAATAGAAACAAACAAACCCATAAAATGATAGCTGATCCACCATAGAATATACCGTATGCCAAAAAAATATCTGTTCCCCCTTGTATATGATCGCCATAAAGTTCATTTATAATTTTAAACTTGTTCAAATTTATTAATCTTTCACTAAAATCTTTCATTGGAAAAATCAACAACGGTGCGGCTAAAACTTCTATAGATAAGATTGTCCCGAGAACAATAAATGTCCAAATCAACCTGTAATTCCTATTAAGAGGATAAAACAAATAGAAAGTCCCAATAGGTGCCATGATTGTCACGATGATTAATAACATCCTTTCTAGGTTTGAATACTGGACAATACCTTCTCTGTATATAATAGAGTAAATGACAAGACTTACAAAAATCAAACAAACTCCAAGTACCAATTGCATCGTTGTAAACCTTTTCTCATTGAATTTTAGACCGAAAAGAATGAAGAGGAAAGCAATCACCCAAGTCACATAGAACCCAGCCAATCCAGGACCAAACAATAATCCAGTTATTCCTAGCAATACTATGTTTCTAAGAAGTTCTATTTCGACATTCTTCAGTCTTTTAAAAAGAATAAAAATCAATGTGATTATATAACCAACAAACAATACAGGCAACGACAAGAAATTCAGATTTACGTTAGTTATTAAATTTAAAACATTAAAGATATTTAAGAATAGGGTATAGTTTTTATAATCCTCTGATTGTTGGAAACCAAGATTCGAACCAAAAATATAGTATGTTGTTTTATACCACCCAGCAAGAAGAATAAAAGGTGATAACATTATCAACAATGATAAACCAGATATTAAAATATACTTCATACTTTCTTTCAGGTTCTCTTTTTTGAACACATAAAACAATAACGCTGGACCGAACAAAACCCAAGGTGAAAACCTAAACATCATCGCAGCAGAAAACAGAACAGCTGAAAGTGAAAATTTTTTATTCATAATACAATAGGTTGAAAGCAGCATAAGGAGTAATGAATAATTAAGTTCGTCTCCAAGCACAGCTGTATTGTACAACACTATAAAGGAAAAGCAATATAAAAGGCTCACATAAAAGGCTTTTCTACTATTCAATATTTTTTTACCTATAAAATACACCATCAATGTGTTCAGCACATCAAAGATGATAACAGGTATTTTAAACATGAAAAAATCGTATACACCAAAGAGCAGATACCATAATAACATCAAAGTTGAAAAGAAAGGACCGTATTCAGAAACTCTTATGTGAACAGGCTCGAATATCTTAGAAGTCTCCATAAAAAAATTCCCTTCTGCCATAGACTCTCCAGCACCACTATGGGCATAGGAATCATGTGGTATATAAGGGAACATCACAAAAAACGGAGTAAGAAATATTCTAGTTAAATAACTAACTATAATTAAAAAAATAATTATTTCATGATCTTTCATACTAATTACCTTTGATTTATGAATTTTGTAACAAACAACCATTTGTAAAACGATTGTTTTTACATTTTTCATCGTAATACACACATGAACAATGGACTCTTCCTAAAATTCCATCTTCAACATTGCAAGTCCAAAGAATTGTACAGTTTTCATGAATCATTGGTTTATTCAACATAGGATAAACAATATACCTCTGGATTAGAGAAATTATTATTGTTATTAAGATTAGTGATATTATTGTTATTAAATAAATAAAATATGATTTTTTCATCAAATCACAACATTAATTTATAATAAATCAACTATTTTTATGTTAGCTGCTTGAAGTTTTTAATAATATCCGTAATTATCCTCTTTTTATTTTTAGTCCACTTCATGAAATTGTAGGCTTGAGTTATACCATATAGTCCCTCGAATATAAAATTTTGTGGTAATTTAATTAAATTATTAATTATAGGTCTTAATCTTGGATATCTAGATGCAATTAATGAGAATTTATGTAGATTACATACATCATTTATATCTTTTTGTTTTAAGATACTTCGAAATACACGATATTTACCCATACTTAACTTTTCTAAATCTTCTATTTTCATAAAACCATTTTTTATCGCATAATTAGTTAATTCTAAATTTGGATATGGCATAAAAACTTCAAAATCCATTGCATTAGGTTTAATTTGTTGATTTAATTCTATCGTCTCCCAAGCATTGTTAAGTGTTTCCCCCGGTAGACCAAACATATTAAAGGTTATTATTTCTATTTTGTATTTTTGAAATAATCTAGCAGCACGAATAATCTCATCATTAGTTATGTTCTTTCTTAAAACACCATTCCTCAATTTTTCATTACCAGTTTCTATTGCAAAGCGAATATTTAGACAATTAGATTTTGACATTGTTTTTACTAATTCTTCATTAACTAATTCAGCTCTAACATTACAACTGAATGGTATGTCAATTTCATCTTTATATTCTTCAAAAAAAGAAATTGCCCACTTATTATTTAAGTTAAAAGTATCGTCTATGAACATGACAGCTTTTACTTTAATTTTTTCGTTCACCAACTTAATTTCTTCGATAATGTTTTTTACAGATCTCCAACGTACATATTTACCTTTCCCTAAATACAATTTTAACTTGGCGTGGTTATAACAAAAACTACAATTGAACGGACATCCTCTTGAAGCCGAAAAAATTTCATATGGGTTTTTCCTAAAATAGTTGTATTTTTTGTAGATTTCTCTATCAGGAAATGGCAATTCATCTAAATCTTCAATTAATGGCCTTAATTCATTCCTATATATAGTATTTTTTGTTTTTATCCAAATATTTTTTATATCTTTTATTTCTTCTCCCTTTTCAATTTTATCAGCTAGTTCAAGTATTGAATATTCACCTTCACCTAAACAAATTATATTAATATTCTGGTCTTTTATAATTTCAGGAAAAAAAGTTGGATGTGGACCACCAACAATAATTGGAATTTTAAATCCAGCATTCTTTATATTCTTACATGTATTTTTGACCCATTCGTATTGAATATTCATACAAGAGAAAGCTATAACATCAGGATCAGTTTTTTCTAAATAATTAATAATTTTATTACCATCTCCAATAAAAATATCACATTTATGTCCATTTTCTTTTAAAATAGATGAAAGTGTCATAATTCCTAATTTTTCATGCCACATGTTTTCTAAGAATAGTACTTTAATCATCAAATCACATACCATTTTAAAGGAGTTTTCAACCTTTAAAAATTTATCGAATTAATGAATTAAAGATAAAAATTCGATAAATTTTTTATTAGTAAAAACATTATGATTTACATGAAAAATTATAAAATTTTAGCTATTGCTACTTCTCAGAGTGATGTAAAAAAAATACTTCCAACTCTTAAAAAATTTAACAAAAACAAAATTATTGTTTTTGATTTGAATGAAAATTTATTTTTTAGGGATAGAAATATTGAATTTATTTATAAAAATTTTAATGACTACAAAAATTTATCAAAAAAATAAATAAAATTGATAAAAAATCACAAGGACTAAATAATGACAGAAGAAAAAGAAAAGATAAAAGAGAGATGGGATTAAATAATGAGAACTAATCTTTTGTTAATAAATCCACCTGGCGAAGTGAGTAAACTTCCCATAGGTTTACTTTGGATTGCTTCTTATGTCAGAAAGCATGGATTTACTGTAAAAATTATTGACGGTACTATTCAGGATATTAAAAAAACTTTATTAAAAATAAATCATGATATTCATGTGGTTGGTATTACAGCCACTACAGATACGATTCTATCTGCATACGATATCTGTGAGTTCATCAAAAAAAATATTTCTGAAAAAATAATTTGTGTAGTCGGTGGTTTTCATCCTACAGCTTTGCCCAAAAAAACACTAGAAGAAAGTATGTTTGATATTGCTGTAGTTGGTGAAGGGGAATTAACAATGTTAGAAATTCTTGAAAAAATTAGGGACAAAAAGCCCTTAGATTTAATTCCAGGAACTGCGATAAAATTTGACAAAAAAATAAAGCTTAATCGACCTAGGAAATTAATTGAAGATTTAAATACCCTTCCTTTCCCCGCATACGATTTGATAGATATGAAAATGTATTTTCATGGAATTAGAAGTAGACATAGCAATCCTAAACGGACTGTGATGTTGACTGTTACTAGGGGATGTCCATATAATTGTATTTTTTGTGCCTCAAAAGCAATGTGGAAAAGAATAGTTAGATTTTTTTCTGTTGATTATATCATCAAAGAATTACAATTTTTAATTCAAAAATATAAAATTGATGGAATTTCTTTTTTTGATGATGAACTTTTTCAAAACAAAAAATTCATATATGAATTATGTGATTCTCTAATTTCAACAGGTATTTCAAAAAAAATAATATGGTCTTGTCAAGGCAGAGTAGACACTATTGACCATGAATTAATAAGAAAACTAAAAAAAGCTAATTGTGTATTAATTCGTTTTGGAATGGAGTCAGGTTCTGAAGATACTTTGAAATTTTTAAAAAGAAATACCACGACTGTTGAACAAAATAAAAATGCCGCAATATTATGTAAAGAAGAAAATATGGCATGTTTTGGTTCTTTTATAATAGGTTCTCCTTTTGATGAATTAGATGATATTGTTAAAACAATTAATTTTATACAAACTTATATGCACGATAATGTTGATGTATTTGTTATGGTTCCATATCCTGGAACCGATGCTTGGGATATTTATACAAAAAACAATTTTTTAAGAAAAGATATTAATTGGTCGAACTTTATTATTGAGAGCAAAAACGAATATTCCTTGCCTGTGATTAGAACTGAAAACTTCACCCCAGAACAATTGATGCACATAAAAAATTATATAAAAATAAACGTCGTCGACCCCATAAATTTCGGTAAAAAAGTAAAAAAACGCAATCATAGGAGAGAAATAGAAAAGATTTTATTTGGTGACACACGATTAGCTAAGTTTACTCTCAATTACAAATTAAGAAATATTTTTTCGATTATACCTATAGCAATAAATAATCCTAAGAAAGTAATTCACCGTATAATTAAAAGATAATAGAATGAAACAAAAATTGATTATTATGAATAAAGAAGAAAAAGAAAAGGTTGAAAACATGAAAATCATGCCAATACTTTTATTCTTCATTCTAATTAGCCTATTTGTTATATATTATGGTTATGTCAATGGCGATGAAGGATGGTCCTTATTGGCAGGTAAAAACGTTTATAATGGATTTAAACCTTATGAAAATTTCCTTTTAACGCAGCCGCCATTACTACCATACGTGTATGGATTTTCACAAATCTTTAATAGAAGTTTATTTTTAGGAAGATTAACAAGTCTTATCTTCAATATTCTTTTGTTTTTCACAGTGTACAAAATAACAAAATTGTTATATTCTCAGAAGGAAGCATTGATAGCAGTCTTATTGTTTTCAACAAGTTACCAAATCCTTTATTTTAATAATTTAGTGAAGTCCTATGTTTTGGCAGAATTACTAGCCTGTCTTTCAATATATCTGTTCATAAAATACATAAAGACTAAATTTTTATCGTATGCACTATTCTCAGGCATTTCACTCATGCTATCTGCATGTACAAGAATATTATTCTCAACGATATTGTTGCCGTTTGTTTTATTCTATTTGATGAACAGGAAACAATTTAAGTTAAATGGAATTGCATTATTTTTAATTGGATTCCTATTGACAGGGATTTTATTAATCATTCCTTTTATCAAAAACATGGATAACATGGTCTTTGGCGTTATAAAACACCACCAAATCTATCATAATCCACAATCATATAAAATGTTGACGTCTGTGTATATGACAATAAGGTATTTCATAAGCGATTACACATTTCCTCTTGTAATATTGTTTTGCTCAGCATTATCCATAAAATATCATGATTTCAGTTTTTTACTAATATTGATATCATTGACAATGCTTGTAGCGATAATTTTACCATATCCACCTTATGCAGAATATTTTATCCAGGTGATACCATTTATAATGATTGTAGTATCAAAGCCATTGACAATTATGTTAAGTGACAAGAAGACGAAGATAATAGGTTTGTTGTTCATTTTCTTTTATGTATTCCTATCATTCTCGGATTTGATGGGGAGATATATCTTTAATGCCGTAAACGAGGGGTTTTCTATAAGAATAAACGGATATGACAAAGTAGTTAATCGCATCAAGCAAATAAATTCGACTAACAATTTGACATTCACGTTCCATACTGCAATACCTTATTTACTGTCATATCCCGTACCGAAAGGAATGGAAGTCTCAAGCTTCGGATACTATGTTGGAAATCTTATATCTCCCCATGACGTAGAAAAATATAACCTGATAAATGATGAGAAAGTAATCGAGTTGTTTTCAAATAAATCGGTGGGGTATGTTATAATATCCGAAAATGACCTTTCTCCGAATTTAAGGAATGTGTTAAATGATAATTATAAAGAGATTATGGAAGTCGAAAGGTTGTTAATCTATGTACCGAAGTGATTTAAAATTCAAGAAGAGAAAAGAAAAGGTTGAAACAATGAAAGAAGACAAGGAAAATGTCGCATACTGTGATTTATGCAATAAAAAGGCAAGGTTCATGTTACAGATAATAGACACTTATGAGATATCCAAGCTCAGGACAGCAAGCTTATGGTACTGTTTTGATTGTGTTAAAAAGATGCTGAAGCATGGGATGAAAGATGGCTGATATATTGTTTGTCTATAACTCATTGGAGAAATTTGTCAAGATTGATTTGGATATACTAAAAACTGCCCATAATATCACCACACTAAAAGCCGATAAGAATATAGTCAAGTATTTCATAGAAAGTTTTGTCAAAGTCATCAATTCTGATATAATATTCATTTGGTTTGCTGGATGGCATTCATTATTTCCATTGATGTTCGGCAAAGCATTAGGAAAAAAAAGCATACTTGTATCAGGCGGGTATGACTGCATAGGCATAAAAAAGGAAAAATATGGTGTATACACATCTTTTTGGAGAGGATGTATATCTACTTGGTGTTTTAGGAATTCGGATTATATATTTGCAATATCAAAAAGCTCAAGGTACTTAATCAGAAAGAATGCAAAGTGCAATTCGAGGGTTATGTACCTCGGTATTGACATGAATAGATTTGTTCCAAAAGGCAAAAAAGAGGATTTGGTTATTACCGTCAGCAAAATGACTGATATGCATATCAAGAGGAATGGATTGAGGACTTTTATTGAATCGGCAAAATACCTGCCGAATATCAGGTTTATGATAATCGGTGGGAATTCGGTCATGAAGACAAGAGAAGACTCAACTCCATTAGGAGAACTTCCGAGCAATGTTGTTTTCAAATCTGTTTTATCACAAAAAACACTCCTGAAGTATTATCAGAAGGCAAAAGTATACGCACAACTATCTTTTCATAGTGGATTTGGTATGGCTATGACGGAGGCAATGGCATGCGGATGCAATATAGTGACTACAAAGAGGTATGCACTAGCTGAAGTGGCTGGTAATATCGGGTTTTATGTCCCATACGGGGATGTTAAAAAGACTGTGACTAAAATAAAAGATGCCTTGAAGAAAGGCAACCCTCATGATAATGTCATGAATGCCAAAAGATTTGACATAGGTTTAAGGGAATCTCAATTGACAAAGGCTATAGATTTAATAGAAAAGGGTTGAAATAAGATTAAAATAAAAGATACATTATTCGCTATCCTTATTGTTATCCAAAAATCGATCAATTACTCCTATGACAGTATGCACCTTGTCCGAGTATGGATTGGATTTCATATAATCAAAAATTGTTTTGGTCATATTCACGACTTTCGCCCACATCCCTCCAAGCAGCGGATCTTCCTGATAAAGCAGATCTGAAATTGCGAAGTATTCCTAATCTGTTTTCAGTGTTTTTAAAAGAAAAATTTATGGTGTCGCTTTGGCTTCTGTTTTATATTATAACATTCTTAATACAAATGAGATAAAACAAAAAATATCAGATCTCGTACATATAAGACTTAATTAAATTAATCGCATATCACTTTATTTTTAAGAATAGATGTTCTATGTTCAGTATTCGGATTTTACTATTGTTTATTTTGATGACCTTGAAAGATTACGTCAGAAAGCAGGTAATACCGCTATTTTCGACTAGTAGATTTTTATAATTAATAATTCATCTAATCATAATATGAAAAAAACTGAAAAAATCGAAAAAAGATATAACCGGGTTTTAATCGTTCAATTTCCTAGTGATAGATGTATCGCGATGCGACCCCCCCCAGGTATTGGATACTTAACTGCATCATTGAAAAAAGCTAATATTGATTACGATATATTTGATATGACATTCCCTGAATATAATTCGAACCATCTAAAAAAGAAAATAAAAGAATTTAAACCAGATTTAATTGGAATTAGTTTTTTCACATTAATGTATAAAAGACACTACGAATGGATAAAAGAGCTTAAAAAAATGAATTTAAGTTTTGATATTGTTTGTGGCGGTCCACATATATCATCTGTAAAAGAAAAGGTATTGGAAGAATGTCAAGAAATTGATTATGGTTGTGTTAATGAGGGAGAAGAAACATTAGTTGAATTATGTCAAGGTAAACCCATTTCTAATATAAAAGGACTAATTCATAGACAACATGGTAAAATCGTATACAACGGAGATAGAGACTTTATAAAAAACCTAAATGAGTTACCTTATCCAACTTATGAAAAATTTGAACTCGAAAAGTATGTTCAGAAAGAAATACCTTTAGTTACTTCTAGAGGATGTCCGTTCAGATGTATTTTCTGTTCAGTGCGTTTAGTTATGGGTAGTTTGTTTAGGGTTCGATCACCAAAGAATGTGGTCGATGAAATTGAATATTGGGTTAAGGGAGGATACAGACAATTTGCCATTGTAGACGATAATTTTACTTTCATTCCCCAAAGAGTATTCGATATATGTGATGAGATTGAGAGAAGAAATCTTGGTTATTTGGAATTTAGATTAAATAACGGAGTTAGGGCAGACAGACTAACAAAAGAAATGTTAATTAGAATGGGTGATGTAGGATTCAGATACATTAAGATAGCTGTCGAAGGTGGAAACAACAAAGTTCTAAAAAGTCTACACAAAGATGAAAGTATTGAAACCATAGAAAATGCAATAAAAATGGCCCATGAAGTAGGTTTAGAAGTTTATGCCAACTGGGTTGTTGGAGCACCTGAAGAAACATGGGAAGATGTGAAAGATTCATTACGTCTAGCCAATAAATGGCCGGTATTTAAATCAGACTTCTATAATCTTATCCCAACACCCAACACAGAATTGTTTGAATGGGTTAAAAAAAACAATTACTTTATTGTTGAGCCAGAAGTATTTCTGAATGATACTAGCTATTATTATACTAAACCTGTTTTTGAAACTCCTCTTCTCTCTGCTAAAGATAGATTAAAAGTAGACAAGATTCATAAGATCATAAGAAAAAAATTAATGAGAAAGATGGTAGAAAGAAGATTAAAATCATATGGATTCTTAGTTGCAAAAATTATTTCTATAATCGTTGCAACTAATATTTTTCAAAAATTATTCTACACTAATAGATCTTTCAGAAGAACAATCGATTCAATGAGGACTGTTGCTCAAAGAAGGGAAGATAAACACAGGAAAATTCGTATTTTTCTGTATGATAACGAATATCAAGATGACTTATAAATACTAATTAGTTATTCAATTAATTTTATAAAAATAAAATTTTATTGGTTTTTTTATGAGAATTTGCTTAACATGTAGTTCAGGCGGTCATTTATTACAGATTTTACAATTAAAGAGAGTATATAAAAAATATCCTCATTTTTTTATGACATTCAAAAGAGATATGACGAATGACTTATCTAAAACAGAAAAAGTTTATTTTGTTAGAGATCCAGAAAGAAAATTATTGGATATCTTTTTGAATTTTTTTCAAAGTTTCCGTATCTTTTTATTAGAGAAACCAAATATTGTTATTTCAACTGGTGCTGGCGTAAGTATTCCAATTTGTTTTATCGCTAAGTTATTTATGAAAAAAGTTATTTTTATCGAATCCTTTTCCAGAGTATTTCGTCCATCTCTTTCGGGAAGGTTTGCTTATCTCGTATCAAATTTATTTATAGTTCAATGGGAATACCTATTGAAATTTTATAAAAAAGCAAAATACGGAGGTTCGATATTTTGATTTTTGTTACTGTTGGTACTCACAACCAAGGGTTTGAAAGGTTGATTAAAACCATAGATGAATTAGTTGGTCAAAGAAAGTTAAACGAACAAGTTATAATACAAACTGGTAATACTGATTATGTTCCAAAAAATTGTAAATGGTTTAAATTCACTATACTTCAAAATTTTATTAAAATCTGTAAAAAATCAAATATAATAATAACTCATAGTGGTGTTGGATCAATAATAATACCTTTACAACTTAAAAAACCAATCATTGTAGTTCCTAGACTAAAAAAATTTAATGAACATATAGATGATCACCAGTTACAAATTGCTAAAGAATTAGATAAACAAAAAAAAGTTATCGCAGTTTATGATGTTAATGAATTGCTGAATGCAATAAAAAAAGCAAGGAATTTTATTCCGAGTAAAACGGTGAAAAAAAATAAAATTTTAAATATTATAAAGAAATTCCTTCTAGGGATTGAGCATGAACAGAACTGAATTTATTAAAACAAATATGTTTGGAAAAATTTTGGATGTAGGTTGTGAAGGAGGATTTCTTCATGATTTACTGGGAATGAATGAGGTCTATGGGTTAGATATTAAGATAAAAAAATATAAAAAAAATGGCGTGAAGGGGGATGCTCAAAATGTACCTTTTAAAAATAAAACATTTGATACTATTATTGCAGGGGAAACGGTTGAACATTTGATAAATCCAAAAAAATTTCTCATGGAATGTAATAGAATTTTGAAAGAAAAAGGTATAATTATTTTAAGCACCCCAAATAAGAAATCTTGGGTAAATAGATTGTTTAGATCATCTTACCACCACTCACATATATCTCTCTTCGATTCAAGACAGTTAATAAAAGTTGTCAATCATTATTTTTTTATAGAAAAGTTTTTTTATCTACCATATGATGCAGTTTCTTCATTTGGTTCTAAACATAAAAATTTTTATTGGTTAAGGAAAATTGTTCATTATTTTATCCCCAAAAACTTAAAAGAAAATATGATTTTGTTAGGTAGAAAGAGAAATGTGATATAAATGAAAATATTGATGTTAAATCCACCATTTTTACCTAAATTTTCACGTAGCTCTAGAAGCCCAGCAGTCACGAAAGGCGGCACACTTTATTATCCTTATTATTTGGCTTATTCTACAGGGGTCCTAGAAAAAAATGGGTTTGATGGTAATGTAAAATTAGTTGATGCAGTTGCAAACGGATGGAATCATGAAGATACTATAAATTTTGTGGGAAAATTTAAACCAGATCTAGTTGTGATCGATACAAGTACACCAAGTATATACAATGATGTCGATGTTGCAACTAAAATTAAAAAAACATTGTCAAATGCACATATTACCCTTGTTGGTACGCATCCAACTAGAGTAACTAATGAAACTTTTAGTTTATCTTCTTATATAGATTCTATATGCAGGGATGAATATGACTATACAGTTGTTGACTTAGCTAAAACTATAGAAAACGATTATTCATTAAAAAAAGTAGATGGGCTTTCTTTTAGATTAAATAAAAAAATTATTCACAATAAAAAAAGAAACTTGATAAAAAATTTGGATGAATTACCTTTTGCTTCTGAAGTTTATAAAAAACATCTTAACATTAAAGATTATTTTTATGCATCTTTAAAATATCCACAAGTTACGATATTAACTGCACGTGGTTGTCCGAACAATTGTTCTTTTTGTAACATTCCATTCAAAAAATCTTACAGGGTTAGATCAGTTGAAAATGTAGTTAAAGAGTTTGAATTTATACAGAATGAATTACCAGAAGTAAAAGAAGTTATGATTGAGGACGATACATTCCCTGTTTCCAAAAAAAGAACTATAGAAATATGCAATCTTATTGTTAAAAAAAAGATAAAATTACCTTGGTCATGTAACACCAGAGTTGATACGGAATTTGATGTATTAAAGAAAATGAAGGGAGCAGGTTGTAGATTATTATGTGTAGGATTCGAAACTCCTACTCAGAACGTTCTTGATAACGTTCATAAAAGAACTACAAAAGAAATTCAAATCAAATTTATGAAAAATACAAGAAAGATTGGTATTTTAGTTAATGGTTGTATAATTATTGGTTTGCCTGGTGATACAAAAGAAACTGTAAGAGATACTATAGAATTTGCTAAAGAACTTAATCCTGATACACTTCAAATTTATCCTTTATACGCGTACCCGGGTACAGAACTGTGGGACTGGGCAGAAAAAAATGGATACCTTACATCTAAAAATTATTCAGATTTATTGGATGAAGATGGTTTACATAAATGCAATGTGAACATTCCTGGATTTTCTGCGGAAGAATCTGATAAAATGTGCAAAGAAGCTTTAAAAGAATTTTATTTGAGAAAAGAATACTTAATACCAAAATTCAAACAAATCTTTATGAGTTTTGAAGAAGCAAAAAGAACATTAATATCAGGTAAAACTTTCTTTAAACATCTATTATTATCGAAATCTCATACAAATTCATAATAGTGTTTAGAATGATATCTGTCATTATCCCAGCCTACAATGCTGAAAAAACAATAACTTCTACAATAAAAGCTCTATTAAATCAAAATTACCCTAAAAACAAATATGAAATAATAGTAGTTGATGATGGATCTACTGATAAAACGGTTGAAGTCGTATCTAGATTCCCTGTAAAAACAATTAAATTAAAACATAAAGGTCCGGCTAATGCTAGGAATGTTGGTGCGAAAAAATCTAGAGGAAGTATATTACTTTTTACGGATGCTGATTGTGTTCCGGACAAGAATTGGATTAAAAATATGATTGAGCCATTTAAAGACCCAGAGATAGTGGGTTTATCTGGCACTTACAAAACTTTAAACTCTGATAAACTTATGGCAAGGTTTTCTGGTTATGAAATCCAACATAGGCATAAAAAAATGGAAAAACAAAAATATATAGATTTTATAGGAACTTTTAGTGCTAGTTATAGACGAAACATTTTTCTCAAATTTAAAGGGTTTGATACGAAATTTAAAACATCTTCTGGAGAGGACCCAGAATTATCTTATAGGATAGCCAAAGCTGGTTTTAAAATGATTTTTCAAAAAAAAGCTTTTGTATGGCATTTACATCCCGATACAATCTGGAAGTACTTAAAACAGAAATATTATAGGGCTGTTTGGAGAAATTTCATGTACTGGGGAGAACATAAGAAAAAAATAATATCTTCAGATAGTTACACTGGGAAAATGTTGTTGCCTCAAATTTTTTTATCTGGTATATTACCGTTATTAATTGTCAGTTTAATATTCTTGAATTATCTTGAATTATTTTCAATAATATCAATTCCAATATTAATTTTATTAATAGCTACTCTCTTTAATTTGGATTTTATCATTTTTTTATACAAAAAAGAGAAAAAAATAGCTCTATTATCACCATTTATTTTATCTATACGAAATATAGTTGTTGTATTTGGAATTTTGAATGGGATGATAAAAATTTTAACAATTTAAAATATTTTCCAGGTGAATTATATAAATCTAATCTCAAAGGCAATTTCGAACACATTTTTCATATCTTTACAATGGGTTTCTAGTATATTAATTTCTTTTTTATATTGGATTGTAATAGTGAAAAATCTTCTTCCTCAAGACTATGGAATAATTTCAACTTCAGTTAACCTTATGATGATGCTTGGTTCAATATCTATGTTTGGATTTGACACTGCTATTACAAAATTAATTCCAGAATATTCAAAACAAAAGCAAGAAGAAAAAATCATAGGCTTGATTAAATTTTCAACAAAAATTATATCAATTTTCAATTTAATTTTGATTTTAATCATGCTTTTATTTTCTCCTTTTTTTGCTACGATTTTAAAAATTTCTCAGGATACAGTTTGGATTATTGGTATAGGTTTTACTACATTTTCTTACTTTTATTTAACTTCTTCTATTCTCTATGGTTATCAAAACATGAGGGAAATTTTTAAAACTAAATTAATTGGGGATATCATTAGACTTTTTCTATCATCGATTCTAATTTTTGTTGGCATTTATTTATCAAAGTCGAATTTTCCTTTCAGTTATTATGGACCATTAATTGGTACAATTTTAGGTTTTTTAATCATATCTTTACTAAGGTACGATGTTTTCAAATTTAAGAAGTGTACTAATTACTTGCATATAAAAGACATTGTTTTCAAATACTCTTTTCATGCTTTTGTTGCTACTTTAGCATTATTAATTTTTAATAATGTTCCTTATGTAATTTTGACAATCCTTAAGACCCCCGAAATTACAGGCTTTTTTTCTACAGCCATGACTGTAGCATCACCAATTTTATTGGTTCCCACTATTTTAAATTCTGCTTCCTTTCCCTTAATTTCCCAACTTTGTGTAGAGAAAAATGCCAAAAAGAAACAGGCTTATGTTATTAATAATTTATTCAGGTATTGTTTGTTCTTACTTTTACCTTTTGCCGTATTCCTTATTTTATTTTCTAGAGAACTTATTTTGTTGTTTGCTAAATCAGAATATTTGTTAGCAACACCTCTTTTTCCAATTTTAGGTCCTGCACTTATCATTTTTGGCTGCGGGAATATATTTCTTTCAAGTTTGTATGCCATCAGAAAACCAAAAATCAATAGAAATATAATGGGTTTAACATCAATTTTATTTTTAGTCTCTTCAATACCATTGACATATTTATTTTCTTCATATGGTTTATCTTTAGCTTTTCTAATTTCTGTAACAATCTTGATGTTATCTAGTTATTATTATTCAAAAAAATATTTGTCTCTGAAAATACCAATCAGAAATATTTTAAAAATTTTTATTTCATCAGCAATCTTTCTTCTAATTTGTTATTTTGCGGAGTCATTGTCGATTAATTTCATAATTAAGTTGATAATTGTTGTTTTTGCATTTTTCCTTTATTTATTAGTTTTGTTATTTTTAAAATTTTACAGGATGGATGATGTTAAAATTTTAGAATTTTTAGGAAATAGGATTCCATTTTTCGGTTGTTATGTTTTAGTCATTGCAGGGTTCTTAAAAAACAGACTATGAAACAAGAAAAATTAATCATATTTAATTTGATAGACTAATGATCCATCACATATGAGATCTCCATTTTGATTGAATCCATTCTGTTTTTCACAATCAGATATACTTGGACCATTTTCATATATTTTTATAAAATGCTCAGGATGACTTTCTATGAATTTTACGAAATCTAACGGATACAATTCTAATGACATTGTTTTACTGATGCTGAATTTTTGAATGAATATATGCGTTATTTCATTAGCTTTCAATCTTTCCAGGACTAGTGTTAAATTTCCACTAACGACTATGTCGGGAGAGTCTGACATATGGCTTAAACTAGTAGCTCGTCTTTGACAGTTATAAATAGTTCCATGATCCCATATTGTCGTCAAAAGTGCATTTTTTGTTGTGTTTTGTTTTATGAAATTGCATGCGTCAAAAAAATACGGAGAAAAACCTTTCACTTGTTTTAGACTTTGTAACTTTGGATAAATACTCCAAAGACTAACAGACATGATTAAAAGAATAAACAAGATTATAAAATACTTGGAAAATGTTTTAAGAAAAGAGTACAAAACTTCTAAGTAAAATCCTGCTATTATTGCAATGAAAGGAACAGTACCTATCATATTTCTTGAGAGATCTTCTATTCTACCATAAAATGAACCATAAAGTATGAATAAAAATGTTAAAAGTATAATAAAAACATAGACAACATCAGATTTTTTTTCTAAGATTATTGCAAATAGACCACAAATTGAAGCAAAAGGTATAAACCAAATGTTTCCAAAAACAAATAACAAATAATTAACTAAGCCTACTTTTAAAATACTCGATTCCACACCAGTATTCGATATCACATAATTGTATTTACTTTTATATTTGAGTTCTTCCCCGCAACTTTTGCCCATAAAATCTCTTAGCACACCCAGAGAACAGAATGGAGAACCAAATAACAACGTATTCCTCAAAAAATGTCCACTTATTATTAAAATGAAGATTACAATCAAAATAATATAATTTTTTAATATTGTTAGAAATTCTTTTTTTTCATACAATAGATAAAAAAACATGAAAACAAGAGATGGAAATATTACATAACCTGAAGCATCTGGTAAAAACGCTAGTGCTGCTAATATTCCAGTTAAAACCCAGTATATCTTTTTATTATATTTTTTTGCCTTAACAAAAGATAAGAGAAAGAACGCTAAATAAAAACTAACAAAAATATCAGGGTAGAATAAAACCGAATAAGTAAGTAATGCATGGATAGACATTAATATAATTGCAGCAATCATACCAGTTTCTTTATTTTTAATTTCCAGTCCAATAAGAAAAACAACCACACCAAGTAGTATGGTGCCTACAAAAGGTATCAAAAACTTAATTATTACATCATGAAAACCAAACACGAGATAAAAACCTGCTTCTAAAAGGTTCATAAAAGGCAATCTACTATAATCAGGTTTGAATAACTTCGTACCTTCTATTACGTTCCCCCATTTCGGATAATCTAAATTTTCTGCCATATACTGCGATATTCTTGTATGCCATCCCTCATCACCAAAAACTATAGGTGAATTCAAAGTAACTTGTAATTCTAGAAACAAAACAATAAATAGAAAAGTCAGCAGAACAAAAATCTCTGGTTTTTTAATCTCTATTACTATTTCTTTACCCACTAAATCTACCTTTTAATTTCTATTAAACTATTTTTCATAAAAATATCTTAAATTAATAGAAATGTTTATTTTTATATTTGTATTGTATTAATCTAATAATGAAAATTTGCCTCATAAATCCAGGAAAATATCATGCTCAACCCCCTTTAAGCTTAGCATACATGGCTGTTTTTGTTAGAAAATATTCAGAATCTAAACATGAAATAAAGATTGTTGATCAGAATGCAAATGAAAATGTCTTAGATGAGGTATTAAAATTTGAACCTGATATAGTTGGTATAACGGCAACTACACCACAAATTTCTGACGCCATAAAAATATCTAATTTTGTAAAAGAAAATTTTTCGAATGCACCTATCACAATCGGTGGTATTCATGTTTCTGCACTCCCTAAAGAGACACTTAGTATTAATAATTTTGATATAGGTGTTATTGGTGAAGAGGAACAAACATTTCTAGACCTAATAAATCTTTTTGAGAATAATTATAAACCATCTTATTTAGAATTATCAAAAATAAAAACTTAAGAAATGATTGAATGAAAATACTTGACTTAGGTTGTGGAAAAAGAAAATTAAAACATAAAAATGCAGAAGTCATTGGTTTAGATAAATTCAAACTTCCAGGTGTCGATATCATATGGAATCTGGAATCCCTCTCACTTCCTTTTAATAATAATGAGTTTGATATTATTAATGCTAGACATGTTTTAGAACATATAATAAATTTTTTTCCATTAATGGAAGAGTTACACAGAATAACGAAGAAAGAAGGAAAAATCATAGTGAGAGTTCCTCATTTTTCTAACCAGTATGCTTTTTGTCCAGACCATGAGAGGTTTTTCGCATTGAATACTTTTGATTATTTCACACCCAACAATAGAGAAAACTATTATACAAAAGCAAGGTTTAACATAATTAAAAAAAGACTCATCTTTATAAATATCGATAGTAGGTGGGCATTTCTAAATTTTTTATTCAACCCTATACTCAACTTATGGCAAGGTTTTACAGAGAAGTTCCCGATTTTATCCCCAGAGGAAATTTATTTTGAGTTGAAACCAATTAAAAACAAAAAGTAAACATATAGATAAAATTGGAATTACTCAAGTCGTTCTTTCATGAAAACAAAGATATAAAATTATAACATAGTAAAAAATTATGAAGATGATACTGTGGTTAGGATTCTTTTAGCGAATCTTCCATGGGTGGAAGGTGCAGTTAGAGCTGGATCTAGATGGCCAGCCAAATATCCAAAAGATTTAGTTATAGATTACATGCCATTCCCTTTTTATTTGGCATATACTTCTGCTTTATTGGAAAATGTTACTGATGAATTATTGGTTATGGATTGTTTAGCCTCCAGAATAGATCATAAAGATTTTTTTAAAAAATGTAAAAGTTTTAATCCAGAAATTTCAATAATAGAAACTGCTTCTACAAGTTTCAAAAATGATATCGAAATTTGCAAGAAACTGAAAGATCAAACCGATTCTATAATTGTTCTAACTGGACCTCACGCTACAATTTTTTACAGAGAAATTCTATCGAAATATCCTTTTATTGATTTAGTAGTATTAGGGGAATATGAGCTAACTATTCTAGAATTAGTTAAATCTATATCATCAGGTAAGGATTTTAAGAAAATACGTGGGCTAGCATTTAAAAAAGGTAATAAAATCATTAGTAGTGTTAGACCATTACTACAAAATTTAGATGAATTGCCATTTCCAGCTTGGCATCTTTTCCCAATGGATAAATACAATGACGCATTCTGCAGAAAATACCCTAATTTTCAATTGTTGAGCAGCAGAGGTTGTTTATTCAAATGTATTTTTTGTTTATATCCTCAAACAATGGAATTTAGAACATTTAGGTTCAACTCTCCTGAAAGGACTATCAAAGAAATGAAATATGTTATTGAAAAATATAAATCTCAAGAAATTTATTTTGATGATTCCACTTTCACTATGAATATGGACAGAATTTTCAAGCTATGTAATTTAATTATTAATGAAGATATTGATGTTGATTGGTCATGTATGACACATGCCCAAGTGATGAATAAGGATTTAATAGACAAAATGTCTCGTGCTGGCTGTACTGGGATAAAATTCGGCATCGAATCTGCTAATCAAAATATGATTTATCGAATGGGTAAAGCTCTAAATCTTGAACATGCCAAGAAAGTTTTTAAGTTATGTAAGGAAGCTGGTATGAGAGTACATCTCACTTTTATGTTAGGGTTGCCAGGAGAAACTAAAAAAAGTATGAAAAAAACTATTAGATTTGCCATGGAAGTTGACCCAGATTCAGCTCAGTTTTCTATTGCTACACCATTTCCTGGTACTGAATTTTATAGGATGGCAAAAGAAAATGGATGGCTCATTGAAGAAGATTTTTCTTTATATGACGGAAATAATCGTTCTGTAATTTCTTATCCAAACATGACAAACACTGACCTTGAAGAAATGTTAAAACAGGTTAGAAGAAGATGGATTTTGCATGTAATGAGTAAACCAACAGAAGCGTATAGACTCATTTCTATTGCATACAGACAAGGCGGTTTGGGTAGAGTTATTTTGAATGCTAAAAAAGGAATGAGTGAAACATTAAAATTTGTATCACATCGTTGATGAATATGAAAATTTGTTTCTTGAACCCAGTAGATTTAGACACTGCACATGCTCTGAATTTTTTTTATCTAGGTAAAGAATTAGCAAAAATTGGCTATGATGTTACTTTGTTATTACCTAAGATAGGAGAAAAATTATTCATCGACGATGAAAGTGATTTGATTCATATTAAACGTCTTAAAATTCTAATAAAACCTTTTTTTTCTCAGCAACTATCCTATCACTACTGGATAGGGGGCCCAGTACAAATTGCTTCTAATATCATTGCTGGGACATTTTATAGTTTTTTTCAACATTTTGACATAATTCATTCAACAAAACCTCTTGTTCAATCTGCAATTCCTGCTTTGGTTTACTCAAAGTTTAGGAAAGTACTAAAATTGGTTCATATGGATGATTATGAAGGTTATGGTGCTATTTTAACTGGCTATATGCCTATCTATTCTAAATTCATTAAATGGTATGAAACTACAGTATTAAAATATTTTGATGCTGTAACCTGTGTAAGTCCATTCTTGAGCAACGTTGCTAAAAGGTTTACACTCAAAAAAGATATTTTCATTGTACCGAATGGTTTTGATTTTAAAACATTTAAGAACGTCAAACCTGTACAATCTTCAAACTCAGAACATTTATTACTATATGTTGGTGGTTTAAGAAAAAATGTAGATGTAGATTTTATCATTAGAATGATGCCTTTGATTATTAAACAGAATCAAAACGTGAAGTTAATGATCGTTGGTGATGGTCCAAGAAAAGGTGAGCTGATCGCCATGGCAAAAAAACTTGGTGTTGATGACAAAATAATTTTCAAAGGTGTCCAACCCAACAATCTCATTCCAGCATTTCTTTCCTCTGCAGACATTTTATTACTCCCTTTTAGAAAAAATCCTTTTAATGAAGCGAGATTTTCTAACAAAATTCCAGAATATATGGCTTCTGGAAAACCAATAGTTACAAACCCTGTGGGTGTAGTCGATGGAATAATAAAAAACCGTATAAACGGCATACTGGTAAAGCCCGATAACCTAGAGTTGTACGCTCAAGCGATAATAGAATTAATGGAGAATAACAGACTAGCAAAAAAAATCGGAAAAAATGCAAGAGAATATGCAATGAAAAATTTAACATGGAAAAAAATAGCAAGAAAATATGACAGAATTTATAATACTTTATACCATGGTAGATGAGATTGGATAGTATGACAAAAATTACACTGATTCAACCACCGTTCTTGGATAGGTTGATTCACTTTCCTATAGGTCTTGGCTACCTTGCTGCAGTATTGGAAAAGAACGACATAGATGTTTCAATTGTAGATTTAAATTTTTCAGATAAAAGAATCTTGAGAAGATTAAATTTCAGCGATGTTGTTGGAATAAGTTGTATGACCAAGACATTCCCATCGGTGTTAAAGGTAGTCAAAGAGATTAATGATATCGACTCAGACATACCCATAATACTTGGTGGTCATCACCCATCTGTTGCTGCAGATTCATGTTTATTCTATCCAGAGATAGACTTTTGCGTCATAGGTGAAGGAGAATATACGCTTTTAGATTTGGTTAAAATACTTAAAAGCAATGGTGATGTGAGCAAGGTTAAAGGGATAGCGTTTCGTAATGGTGGTAAAGTCAAATACACAGAGCCACGCCCATTGATACAAAACTTGGACGAATTACCTTTTCCTGCATACCATCTCTTCGATTTGAAAAATTATTCTTACAACATAATAGGGGTTGGTAATGCTAAAAAAATTCCGTGGATCAGCATAGTCACTTCAAGGGGTTGTCCCTTTCATTGCATATTCTGCAAAAGAATCTATGGTCAGACTTACAGAGCAAGAAGTCCCGAGAATGTTCTTGCCGAGATGGAATTTTTAGTATCAGAATACAAGATAAAAGAATTTTTGATTGTTGATGATAATTTTACTTTAATCAGAGAAAGGGCAGAAAAGATTTGCGACCTAATCATTGAAAGGGGATTGGATGTAATATTCAGGTTTCCCAACGGTATAAGGGCTGATTGTGTAGATTTTGAACTGTTGAAAAAATTAAAAAATGCTGGTATGTATAAAACAGCATTTGGCATTGAATCTGGGTCACCTCGTATGTTAAAAATAATGAAAAAGAATTTGGACTTGAATAAAATAAGAAAAGCAGTTAGAATGTGCAGAGTATTAGGCATTGAAAACATAGGTTTTTTCGTTATAGGCTTACCTGGAGAAACTCATGAAAGTGCCCTTCAAACTATTAAATTTGCTAAAGAGCTACCTTTGGATGATGCTTCTTTCTACATAGCAACGCCATATCCAGGTACTGAGTTTTTCAATTGGGTAGTTAAAAGAGGTTATATTAACCCAGAAAATCTTGATTGGGGCAAGCTTGATTTACTCAACTATACCAGCGTCTCCCGTACCGATGACCTTACGTCTGAAGAAATATCTGAATTAGTAAAAAAAGCAAGTCGTGAATTTTACTTTAGGCCAATCACATTTATGAGAAAATTTTCAAGAATGCATTCATTAAAGGAATTAAGAATAGCCTTTGGGGAAGCCACAAACTGGTTTAAAATTCATTCAAAATACTATTCGAGAAAAGTTTAAACTATATCTTCAAATATTTTTTTATATTCTTCAAATATTTTTTTTGAATCAAATTTATTGATTCTTTTCAACCCATTTTCTGATAGTTTTTCATACTCTAACTTGTTTTTTATAAGGAATTCTATTTTATTTACTATTGAGTTTGGCAATGGTTCTGAAATAATTCCAGTTTTATTTTTATCAACTATTTCTTTTAAACCACCTCTACCACTAGTAACTACAGGTATTCCAAAAGCCATAGCTTCTAGTGCGACAATTCCAAAAGGCTCATACCATAAGGATGGTATTAACATAATATGGCATTTTTCCATGATTGAAAACTTCTGAGAATCATCTATGAATCCATGAAAATTTATGTTTAAATTTTCATTTTTTGATTTCGATTTTAGTTTATTCAGCATACTACCTCTACCAACAACATCTATTTTATATTCGATTTTCCTTTTTTCAAGTTCATTTGCAATAGGAATGATAAGATGAGCACCCTTTGAGTATTCCAATCTTCCAACAAAAAGTAGATTAACTATTTTATTAACTATTTTATTTTTCTTTACAATATTTCTACCAAAATACGGACAACTTATTATTTTAGTTTTTTTATGAAATTCTTTTTCTATAATGTCATTCATAAATTTTGAATGTGTTATCAATTCGTCGAATACTAAATTTTTTCTTCTTAAAATAAACTCATAAATTACAAGCGGGCTTAAAAACGGATAAGAAATACTGGAAAAAAAATTAACTTTCATTAAACATTTTACACACTTTGATGAATATCTTTTCTCACATAATTGTTTATCCAGATAAAATAAATTTTTTTTAAAACAAATCGGCCAATAATCATGCACATCAAGAATAATAGGTTTTTTAAGCCTTTTGGCTGATTGAATTGGAGCAAAAGAAAGATGATATAAATTGTTTATATGAACACAATCACAATCTCTTATGATTTCTTTCAATTTTTTCTGAAGCGTTAAATTAAAAAAATTGAACGGTAGAGTAAACCCAGGTATTTGTTTAAAATGCCCAATAGTAATCGGCGATGAATTTATCCGATGAATGGACAATTTTCCTACTTTTTCGATTATTTTTTCATTCCCAATCTGTTGAGTAATGACTTTTATTTCATACCCATCTTCTATCAAATAGTCAATAAGATGCTGTAAAAAAAGTTCTGCCCCTCCAGTAATATGCGGTTTAAAAAATTCGTTTACTATACAAATTTTCATAAAGATTAATTTACTATTTAAATTTTTTAAATACTGTTATTGATATCTATGCGAATCTATAAAGAAGCTGATAAAAAAGCTTATGCTAAAATGACACCCAAACAACAATTTTATGAAGAAAATAAACCGATAAGTCCTATAGAACATGCTATAAGAAGAAGAAAATTTGATGCTTTACTTTCCATCACTGGCAGAATTAAGGACAAACTTGTTTTAAGCGTTGGATGTGCGGGAGGAATGGACTGCGAGTGGATTTCGCTTGAAGGCGCAAATACCGTTGGCATTGATGTCTCTGGTGAGTTAATTAAAATAGCAAAGAAAAGAATGAGAAAAAAGAAATTAAATTTTAAACTACTCATAGGAGACATGGAAAACCTTCCATTTAAGTTTGAAAGTTTTGATACAATAATTACTTATGATTCTCTTCACCATGCAGATGATATTCATAAAACCCTCTTAGAAATAAACAGAATAACAAGAAATTTCATTGGCATCGTTGAACCGAACAAGTATTGTCTCACAAGAAAAATTGCTAATATATTCTTCAAGAGATTATTGATGGAACATTGCGGTCTACCAACAAAAGCCTATGATATTCTTTTTTATCTTCGAGAATTTTCACGATCCAATTTTATCATAAAAAACTATCTTTTTTGCAATATAATGCCGCCTGAACTTTGTACGTCAAAATTCAACATATCCTATAATTTTCTAGGACCATTAATTTTACGTTTAACGCCGGCTATGGATAAATTATTTGAAATGTTATTCCCATATTCTTGTTCGGCTTGCGTAATAGTTGGTAGAAAAATGGTTTAGAGAGTATCTTTATAAAAAGATTTAATTTAAATATTACAAGTTAAATGTGATCGAATGAACAAATTTATAACATTTTTCAAAAACAATTTTCATTGGCTAATCCTTATTTTAATAGTTTATTTGGGCATTTACGTTAGATCGTCTACTATGAGTTCAAAGATAATGTTGGACTATGACCCTTGGTGGTATTATAGATATACAAAATATCTTCTGGACCATAATCTTCAAGCACCTAAATGGGATTTATTGAGTTATTTTCCTCCTGGTAGACCAGTACAAGACCCAATGGGTTGGGAATACATGGTTGCAATTTCCTATAAAATATTTTCGTTATTTTTTTCTATGGATTTTATGCGATTCGCTATGTGGTTTCCTGCTATATTTTCTGGTTTAATAGCAATACCAGCTTATTTTACAGGAAAAATAATCACGAACAGATGGGGCGGATTAACTACAGCATTTTTCTCAGTTTTAACCCCTACGTTGATTGGGGTTTCAATGGCAGGCTATATGGATACAGATGCTTTGGTTGTTTTCTTCACTTTTGCATCTTTCTTTTCTCTAATCTATGCAGTACAAAAAAGAACTATTTTTAGTTATATTCTCTCTATTTTCACGTTGTGGCTCTTTGCATTTTCATGGATACAATCTTGGTATGTGTTTTACATCTTTGTTGCATTTCTTTCAATTTATTTTGTTTTTACAACTATCTTTTCTATTATTTTTAAAAATAAAGGTCAAAACAAAAGTTTTGGTAGTATAATAAAAGAAAATGTTGTTAAATTTAAACCAATTGTTTTTGCAATGCTTATAATTACGTTTTTTTCTAGTCTATTAACAATATTATCTGGGAGACCCGACCCTATCACTATTCTAACTTGGGGGTTTAATTTCCTTCGGGGTCAAATGATAGTTAACGTTTCGATAGCAGAATTGCAACCAATAAATGTTTTCACACAATCGGGTTTCCTTGCTGTCGCTAGTAGGACTGGCATATCTATTTATTTTGCCATGTTTTTACCGATAATAATTATCATAAAATATTGGAAAAAACAGAAAATTAGTTTGGGGGAATTATTTGCCTTTTTATGGCTTGCAATAACATTCTACTTAATCTTAAGTGGTATAAGGTTTTCACTACTGTTTTCTGCTGCCACTTGTGCAGCTGCAGGTTTTGTAGTAGGAAATTTAATGAATTTAAAAACTGTTTTAAAAATAAAAGGTTCAGAAATTGTCTCCATAACAATCTTTGGTATCATTTGCATGTTTCTATTGATGGAACTATCGAATGGTTTACAAATAGGCAACTCAATGGGTGGTATGGAAGTTGATGATAATTGGTTAGGAATGCTGGATTGGCTGAAAAACAATGCAACTAAGAATGCAACAGTTGCAACTTGGTGGGACCCGGGTCACATAATAACAGGTTATACGGGTTTAAGGGTTAATGCAGATGGTGCTCACTGCCCACCAACCGTTTGTGTTCCGTATGATCACAACATTAGAATCCAAAACATGGGTAGAATAATGTCAACTAGCGATGAATCAGAAGCAATAGATATCTTGAAAAAATATATGCAACTAACACCAGAACAATGTCAAAAAGTTAAGCAGCAATATGGCAATATTGTTCCAAAAGAAGCCTGTGATTCAGCTTCAGAGACGTATTTCATTTCCAGTAACGACCTGATAGGAAAATTTACATGGATGGATTATTTCGGTGGATACAGGGCACCAATAAAATCTAATGAAGATTTTCAAGCAAACCCAGGAGTTTGTTGTGCTTCTACTCCAAAAACAGAACCAGAACAAATATCATGTGGAGAATTTGCTAGTCAAGGCAAAGGAGTATGGATTTGGTGTCCTTGGATATTCTCCTTCAAAGAAGTAAAACAGGATCAAGAAGGCAATCCAGTGTATGTTTACGATTATTCTGGTTTAACTATAGCAATACTCCAGAAAAACAACCAGCTCATACCAATCTATAACAACAGGTTTGTTATAAATCATGTTACATTTTTTCAGCAAGGAATGCCACTCACAGTTGACTTAGCAAACATAACCACATCTTTAGAAAGAATCGATGGGTTAATTTGGGTAGACCCAAGTTTCAAAAACCTGATATACTTTGCGCCTTCTATAAAAAACAGCATCTTCACTAAGACATTCTTCTACAACGGTGAAGGTTTAGAACATTTTGAATTAGTCTACTCAAACCCAGAAATAAAGTTGTACAGAGTTAATTTTGATTAATTAAAGCCTAATTTCTTAGTTTATCAAGAAAAAAAGATTTAAATATTTCCTTTTTCTTTTAAAATATATGGAGGTATGAATTCATGGCTCAAAAACCGAAAAAAGACATACCTTTAGCTCCACTAGAACGTTTACTGAGAAGAGCCGGGGCAAAGAGGGTTTCGAAATCTGCATTGAGAGAATTTGCCGTTGTACTTGCAGATTATGCGCACGATTTATCTGCTGAAGCTTTAGCCTTAGCAAAACACGCTGGTAGAAAGACGATAGTTGGCGCAGACGTAAGGATGGCAAAGAGAAAGATGGAGTAAGCCTTTTTTCTTTTTATTCTTCAACTCTATTATTTTTACTTTTACTCGTATAATTATATTGTTGATTGTATGCTCACGCTTGAAGAGATTCTATCCGAACTGGAAAAAAACACGAAGTATTCTAGGAAACAACTTTATGAGAAGATTAAAAGTAAACAAGAGGAATTGTCTGGTCTTGTTTCTATGGAAGGAGCCGGCCATCTCGTTGCGAGGGATTTAGGCGTAAACCTGTTGATGCCGGAGAAAAGAGTTTTGAAGATAAACAACATCGTTAACGGAATGAAGAACGTTAACCTCAAGGCAAGAGTTATTCAAGTTTCTGAGATGAGAGAATTCGACAGAAAAGATAAGAATAAAGGTAAAGTATGCAACTTAATCCTGACTGACGGCACTGGTGAAATAAGACTCACTCTATGGGATAAACAAGCTGTTGTGATAGAAGAAGGTAAAATAAATGAAGGGGATGTGATAGAAATAAAGAACGCATTTGCTAAGGAAAACATATTCGGTGGTGTTGAGTTAGGGTTGTCAAGACTAGCGAGAATAGAAAAAATTGAAGATGATTCATCCATTCCACGTCAAGTTGTTGGAATGAGGTTCAAAAGAATTCCTATAAAAGATGTAAAAGAAGGAGATTTTGAGATAAAAGGTAATATAGTTCAAATCTTCAACGTTAATCCTGTATTTCAAACATGTCCTCAATGCAGAGCAAAAGTTGAAAAAACGAAAAAAGGATACAAATGTCCTGAACACGGAGAAGTTGAACCCGAGACTAACATGATAATATCTGGAATAGTGGACGATGGTACTGATAGTATTAGAACAGTATTCTTCAGAGATCAGGCAAAGGCTGTCACTGGTCTGGAACCTTCTGTTCTTCTGAGTATGTCACAAGATGAAGCGATGAACCTGATAAGACAGAATGCGTTAGGCAACGAAATAGTCATGAAGGGAAGAATACAGAAGAACAAGATTTTTGACACGTTAGAAATGATTGTCAACGAAGTGAAAGAATTGAACATAGAAGAAGAGAGTAAAAAACTCATGAATGAATTGAAGACTCTTTCTAAGTGAAAACATTCATCACAACTCTACTCTAGAAATAGTATTAATATTTTCTACTCGGTTATTATAAATGAAGTCAGTTGGTGTATAAAATTGAAGGGAAATAAAATTGAACTGGAAGATATTCCTGGTGTTGGGCCAAAAATAGCTGAAAAGTTAAAGGAAATGGGATTCTCTGACCCCATGTCTATTGCTGTCGCTTCACCTGGCGAGTTAGCGAGTATTCTGGAGATAGGAGTATCTACTGCCACGAAAATCATCGACAAGACGAGAGACATGTTAGAGATAGGCTTCACTCCTGCAGATAAAGTATGGGAACAGAGACAGAACATAGGGAAGATAAAAACTGGGAGCAAAAGCTTGGATGAATTATTGGGCGGTGGGGTTGAAACGCAAGCGATAACTGAAGTATACGGGGCGTTTGGTTCTGGAAAATCACAAATAGGCTTTCAACTTTGTTTAAACGTTCAATTACCTGCAGATAAAGGAGGCTTAAACGGTAATTGTTTGTTCATCGATACAGAAGCAACTTTTAGGCCTGAAAGAATAATACAGATGGCAAAGGCGATGGGTTTGGACCCTGATAAGTCTTTAAAGAACATATTCGTTGCCAGGGCTTATGATTCGGACCATGAGATGTTCTTGGTAGATAAGGCTAGCGATACGATAAAAGAAAAGAACATAAAAATAGTAATCATTGATTCTCTCACTTCACACTTCAGGTCCGATTATGTTGGAAGGGGAGAATTGGCACCAAGACAGCAGAAATTGAATAAACTATTACATAATTTACAACGTCTGGCTGATTCTCATAACCTTGCGGTTTTTGTCACGAATCAAGTGCTGGCTAACCCCGCGATTTTGTTCGGCGATCCTACGATGCCGATTGGTGGTCATGTGCTAGCGCATCAATCAACCTACAGAGTTTATCTAAGAAAGTCTTCTGGTGAAAAAAGGATTGCAAAGATGATGGATTCACCTAATTTACCTCCAGGGGAATGTGTGTTCAAGATAATGCCAGATGGAATCCGTGATGCTTGATTTTCTGGTAAAAGAAAACCAATAAAAATCTCTAAATTAAAAATCTCTTGATATGAGAATATTCGCAGATTTACACATCCATAGCAAGTACGCACGTGCAACAAGCCCAAACATGGATTTAGAGAATCTTTCGAAATTTGGTAGATTAAAAGGATTAAACCTGATAGGTACTGGAGATTTTACACATCCAAAATGGTTGAAAGAATTAAAAGAAAAATTAAAGCCTGTAGAAGACACAGGCCTTTATTCCTTTAACGGAATGAACTTCATGCTAACGACAGAAATTAGTACAGTTTATAATCAGGATAACAGAGTAAGAAAGATACATCATGTCGTTCATGTCCCTAGTCTAGAGATAGTCGATCAAATCAATGATGAGTTAACCAAACTAGGAGCAAAGCTGGATATAGACGGTAGACTTCTTTTGAATGGGATGACGAGTGTAGAACTCGTAGAAATACTCGTTAAAATTTATAATGATACTTTTATAGTTCCAGCACATGTATGGACACCTTGGTTTTCTCTTTTTGGTTCTAAATCAGGTTTTGATAAAGTTGAAGAATGTTATGAAAATCAAACAAAACACATTTATGCTTTGGAGACGGGACTCTCGAGCGACCCTAAAATGAACTGGAGATTATCTTCTCTCGATAATTTTGCTTTAATGTCGAACTCAGACTGTCACAGTCCTTGGCCCTGGAGACTGGGAAGAGAATGCAATGCTTTTGAACTAGAAAAATTAACCTACTGGGAAATTTTAGATGCGATCAAGAAAAAAGATAAAAAAAGATTCTTGTTTACTGTTGAAGTAAGCCCATACTACGGTAAATATCATTGGACAGGCCACAGGAATTGTCATGTGAGTTTATCACCCAAACAATCGTTGAAAGTTAACAACATTTGTCCTGTTTGCCACAGGAAATTAACGGTCGGTGTAGAAGAAAGAGTCGAAGAGTTAGCTGATAGAGAGGAAGGTTTTGTTCCTGATGATGCAATTCCATTCAAAACTCTATTACCCTTGTATGAAATAATCTCCTTCGTTACTGGTACGAATCAACTCTATTCTAAACCTGTGATTAAAGAACAGGATAAACTCATAGAAAATTTTGGGAATGAATTGAATGTTTTGCTGAATGTTCAGAAAGAAGAATTGTTGAAAGTAACGAATGAAAAGATAGCAGACGCGATAATAAAAGTCAGAGAGGGGAAAGTGAAATACATCGCTGGTTATGATGGTGTTTACGGCAGACCTGTGTTTGATGAAGAAGAATTTAAGAAACATGAAGAAAAACAGAAAAACTTAAAAATTCACGCTCAAAAAAGATTAATCGATTTTTAGGGCCTGTAGTCTACCGGTAGGACTGTAAAAACTAAAACCACCCTCACACGGTGGGGAAAGCGGTTCAATTCCGCTCAGGCCCATTCAGAACCCAGGCTTTACTGTTATGGTTGCAGTGCTATCGACGAAATAGTTATAATCTAGTTTTATAGAAAATGCTTTATCAATTTTATTTTTACCTGCAATGCTTGGATCTGTAGCAGCAGGTGAATTAAATGTACAACTAATTATACCAGTTTTTCCTCTACTTAACGTCATACTTAAATCACAATTTAGGTTAGTTCCTGTAACAGAAATTTTATACAGGTCTGTAGAAATGCTATTTCCGTATGGAGAACCACTTCCAACATTGGTTACTTTAAATTTAATTGTTCTATCTCCTCCTACATCACCAGATCTTATAACGAAATGTCTCCCACTAGCAGCAGCAACAGTTAAAGGACCTCCTGTAACAGAAGGATTAACTACACCACCAACTTTTTGTAGATTCTCTCTTTGATCTCGTGGTAATGTGTTAAGATAGCTATCCTCCATCAACCTTATGAATCCAGTATATGTAGTACTATAGCCATATTCAACTCTCACTTCAAAATCATAATTTGTTTCGGCCTTTACACCAGTAGGAGCTTGTGGATGCCAAGTGAAATCTGAGAAATCACCTTCAAACCCAGTTGACGGATCAGGAGGAATCAAATCATCGGGGTTCGAAGTTTTATCTTCAATGAAATTTTCACCAGTTGGCAAACCCCATTGTAATGCATTAGCAGCTCCTGATATAGAATCAACACCAAAAACAGTAACTTTCTTTAAGTAAGCAGTTTCTCCACCTACATTTTGGGCATCTAAATATAATTCTGTCGTTTCTCCGGGCAAAATGCTGGTTGGAGAAAAAGAAAAATCTGATATAATTAAACCATTCGTTCCAGTTGTTGTCGTTGTTGTTTGTCCAACACATCCAGAAAATAATACAATACCAATCAACATCAACAAAGGTAAAATTTTTTTCATTCTTGAATCACCCATGAATTTACTTAGAATAATATTGGATTCTGTAGTTAAAAGTTTTACACATGAATACAATTCATGCAGTTCTTGGCGATTATAACAACAATTATCAACAATATCAATAGAATAATCCATGTTTTTCTCTCTTTCCTGTATTCAAACAACCATATTATGAATGCAAACCAGACAGCAAAATATGAAACTAACGGGAGGTTGAAGCCCAGCACCAAATCAAAGATGTTGTATCCTTCAGCATAGAAAGCTGATTCTAGACCAGCGAATGAACTGGCCAAGAAAAAACATGCCCATAACAACAATATTCTGGATTTCTTTTTTTCTTTTTCTAAAAAAATTCCTAGGACGAATAAAAAACATGCCATCATCCCAGCAACAATAGAATAACTCAATGGTAAGCTCGTGAACATTTTCTCACTAATCTATTTTTCTTCAGTGAATTTATATCTAATTCTCTAAATTCTTTTCATGAACATTCAAGATTGGTTCAATCGTTATTTTGTTGAGACTGGTTATGGTTATAATCCAGTTAACACGACTGTTTACGGGGTCCTTCTGGTTATTTTTGCTTATATCATTTACAAAATACTGAAAAAATTACAAATTAAGGTTGATAAAAGATTAGCATTATCAGTAGCACCTTTTGTTGTATTCGGTAGTTCCATCAGAATCTTAGCAGACGCAAAAATAATTTCTGGAGATTTGTTCGTAACGCCAGGAATTTACTTCCTCACTTTTGGCATAACATTTCTTACACTTCTGATATCGTGGAAAATAGAAAGAAAATTCCAAATACCATACCACAAGATCATGTTCATAGTTGGTTTAATTTTAGTCAGTCCAGTCCTTGGTGTTCTAAAATACAACAATTTTCTCGGCATCGGTTATATTTTGCTCTATTTCATACCTTGGTTAATTTTCTTGAAAGTAATACCTTGGTTGAAAGAAAATAAGATTGTTACAGGACTTCACGTTTTTGATGGAACTGTAACTTTTGTTTCAATGGATTATTTTAATTATTATGAACAACACGTTTTACCGAGATACTTAATCGATTTATTCGGAACGCCACTCTCATTCATTTTTTTAAAATTTGTGGTAATAAGTGCAGTATTACTCTTTATCGATAGATATTCTGAAGACAAGGATTTCAACAATTTCATAAAATTGGTGATAGGAATACTAGGAGCAGCAACAGGAATTAGAGATTTTCTAAGACTATTTTATCTGACTTAATATTGCCCATAAAATATTGTTATTTTTGCTCTCTCTATATTGTAAGTGGTTCCAGTTTCTGTAGAGAATGATATAGTGTTTTCTCCTGTTACCAAACCAACATCGACGTATTCAAACCTAAATGAAACATCACCCGTAGTCTTACCTTCGTATACCTTCCGATCGTTTATCTTTACTGTGAGAAAACCGTTTCCTTCCACACTGCTGATGTGGAAATCAACATTCCCTCCTTTAAAGTTAACTATTTCATCCCTGCTTACTACGAATGTTTCTTTCTTTTCTTCACTACCAAAAAGGTTTACATTGAACTCAATTTTATCGATTTTATAAACACTATCAACCCAGAACTTCCAGCCCGGAACAGATGTACTAATTTCTATCGTGTTATAATCAGTCAAGTATTCCTTATCGACAGGTATTTCTAACCTTCCTGGCATCACCTTTTGATTGAAAATAACTTTATTGTTGAATTTCACGATCAGATTACCTTCGTTGTTCGTATAGTACACATAGATGATTATAGAACCGTCTGTGACTAGACTCATATCCTTCTCGATAACCCCACTCGTACTAACGCTTTTATCCTTAGTGACTTCTAAGTTAGCCATACTTTTAATCGTTTCTGAACCAGCAGCATAAGTTACCGTGAAATCACCTATATTATGCAGACTAGACGATTGTCTGACATCACTTTTTTGTTTGATTACATTAAGAGTTAGCTGAACACTGGCTTTTCCTCTCTCAGCAGATTCAACTCCTATCGACCCGGAATATTCTCTTTCTTCAGTACCAGACGGGACTTTCACGGTCACTTCTACATTACACAAACCAGAGCAATCGAAATCGTTGTTGCTAAAACTTATCCAACTTTTTATCGTTCCTGTAGGCGTTAAAGTGACCTTATCTGAAGTGACGTTTATTTTTAGGATGAACTTCTCTGATGAGCCCCTGTTTATGGTTAGTGATTGAGAGTCTGGTGTCACCACAGGAATTTGTACTCCTGAAGGTACACCCCACATCAAGAGCATGACGATTATTATTATCAACCCAGCGATGAGGACAAACGCAAATTCATCTAATTTCGCTTCTGCCATAAGAATTATTTTGATTTCTATACTAATATTTTTTATTACCCAATTTAAGCTTCAAAAAACTATAAAAAATTAGTGGTATTCGATGAACATAATAAAATCTGACATCAAAAGGGGTTTTGTAGTCGTTAAAGTCAACGTAAACGATGATTTGTGGTATTTGGAGAATGTGATTGAAAACGGAGATTTGGTTAAAACAAGAACTTTAAGAAATATATTTGTAGAGAGACAAGGACAACAGGTTAAAGCTGAGAAAAGACCGATGGTACTCAAGCTTGAAGTGGAAAAAATAGAATTCCAAAAGTTTACGAATCTATTACGCTTGACTGGAAAGATTGTAGAAGGACCTGAGGATGTTCAGTTAGGTTCATACCACACGATTGAAGTTAAACTCGGTACTGTATTGACTATCTACAAAAAAGAATGGAAACAATACCAAATCGATAGACTGAACAAAGCTTTGATTAAAGTTCCTGATGTTTTGATAGCTGTAGTAGATTCAAACCAAGCAACTTTTGGTATGTTGAAGAGAAGCGGTGTTGAGATCGTATCAGAATTTAGTAACCCGCATTCAACTACTGAAGAAGAGGAAAAATTACCTGAGTTCTACAAGAAGATTGCTTCAGAAATAGAGAAGTTCTCAGAAAAAGTTGAGAGGATAGTTTTGGCTGGTCCTGGTTTCACGAAAGAACATGTTCAGAAAATTATACAAGAGAATTATCCAGAATTGAAGAGTAAATTAATCATCGATACGACAACATCAGCGACAAAAGCAGGAGTTAATGAAATATTAAAAAAAGGAACTCTGGATAAAATCATCAAAGAGAGTGAGATAGTAAAAGAATCTCAAATTGTTCAAGAATTTTTCATACACTTGAATAAAGACGATGGTTTGTCTGTCTATGGTTTAGATCAAATAAAAGATGCTGATAGTGCTGGTGCTGTTAAGATTTTGTTGATTTCAGATGAGAATATAAGGAAAGAAGAAGTTGATCAACTGGCAAAACAAGTGGAACAGAAAAAAGGTCAGGTTGAGATAATATCTAAGACGCATGAACTCGGGGAACAGTTTCATAGAATGGGTGGCTTGGGAGCGATATTGAGGTTTAGAATTTACTAGATACCTTCGTAATTATCGCTGGGGGTGAGGGTGATTTGTTTTTATTCTTCAAACTCTTCTCCCATTTCTTCCTCATCAAGCTCGTCTTCTTCATAATGAATAAATCCATTCTCCATAAATCCAAATTTATAGAAGTTCGTTCCAATTTTCCCAAACTTCCAATCATTAAGGACAGAAGTATCTAAATTATCTAAAGCTATATGAAACAACCACTCACCAACAGCTTCGTTACCTCCAAATTTTTCATATACAAAATCTCTCAATTCTCTATTGTAAGAATGGTTCTTACTTCTATGGTCGACACTTTTATCGTCTTTATTCTCGTCTATCCATTTATGTAAATCTCTATAATCCTTATCAGTTCTTTTTATACTGATAGTACAATGGTGTTCAAGACTTGGCATATTTAACAACCTCCTAAAAAAACTATGAATTGTGTTTTTTTATACTTTCATTCTCATATTATCAAGAACATTAGACAGAAACTCGTAATTTCTTTGGTAATTTGAAACTACTTCTGGTTGGTCTTCAATGTTCTGTCAACCTATTCACAAAAATTTTAACATTCTTTTATCTTACAAAGTCAAACGTTTAATTCCATAATAGGTAACACATGACTCCGAATCGACTATAGCCCAGATCATTTCAGTCCTTATATTCTGTGCAAGCCTCACTGCCCTTGAAAGTTCAGGGAAAGAACAAGTAAATTCTTCTGGTATTGCATGCACAACCCATTTCGTGTGCTCGAACTCAGCTTTTGGCCCTTTCTTCAATTTCACACCACGTTCATAAACCCTAAAGTCCGTTCCAAACTTAAATCCAGTCTTAACGAGGAATCCTCTATCCCTCAAATCAGTATAAACAATCAGCCTTGCATGAAAGTTTCTCTCAATTTTAGTGCAATAATCATACAAGTCTTCTTTTGATAATTTCTTTTTTTTCTTACCTTCTTTAACAAAAACATTCAATTTTTCTTTATTAAACAAGAACATAGCTTCTACTAACGTTAACTCAAGTTTATCATCTATATTTTTCCCGTATCCAGATTCTTCTAACTCACTAAAATCATCTTTCTTCCAAACGATTACACGTTGTTCCAACAACTCTCCTTCAATCATAAAAATCACTCTTAACTCAATCTATTTAAGCTTTTCACAACCCTAATTGCATTTTGCACATATCGCATAAATACTTTGTTTTTTTATCCACTTCCCCAAAAGTATTCGAGAAATTCATCACACAACCGCGTCTGTTGCAATGTGATAATCCTAATACATGACCAACTTCATGTATCGTTTCTTTCACAGTTCTTAACTCTAGCAATTCATCGTCTCTTGGTTGATGGAAGAATGACGGATCTAACCTACAAATCGAAACAATAGCAACCCTTCCTTTCAATTTTGCCTGACCGAAGATGAAGTTCAAGCCTTCTGTGTACATATCATCTTTTGTTATGCCTAATATCCTGCCGCCATGGGTTTTTTCTAAGTGATCCAACAATAAGTCTGAACGGTATTGGTTTCTGAATTTGTTTAGAGTTGAAACAGGTATATCCTCAACTTTTGCTACGTCGCCAATCATTCTATAAGTTAATTTCAGTTCATCCCTCACTTTTTTTAGGACTGAGTCTGGAACATCGCCTAGAGGAACGATCGTTATTTTGATGTTTTCACCTAAATAGAATTAGATTTCCGAGTTAAAAAACTGAAGAAAATGGGACGGACGTGAATTTCAGGTTAACACCTTTTGAACACGTGACAGCACGGTCTTCAGCTTCGCAGATATAATCTCGTGCGCTCTCCCGGGCTGAGCTTACGGTAATTTTAATTATTACCGTCCCTTTTCCCGCCCCGTTAACTAAAATTATTCTGAATTAAACTCTTTATATTTTACTTAATCTGTATTTTATTCCTTCTTCGATTATAAAAACTAACACACCAAGTCCCATCCTTAAACCACTAAAAATATCCCTTCTATATTTGTAATTTACTGATACTGGAATTTGTTTTATCCTAAGTTTATGTTTCAAGGCTTCGACGAGCATCATGTTTTCTATGATATAACCGCCATGTATTTTTTGAATTTTTTCTAAGGCTTTTCTTGACAAACCTATAAACCCACAGTTCGTGTCTTTGAACTTCGTTTTAAAAAGTAGATTAAAAATGCCCCTCCAAACAAAATTCCCGAAATTATGCCTTAAAGGAACAGTACTCCAATTCCTACAGCCCATAACAAAATCGGCCTTTCTGTCCTGTAAAGGTTTCAAGATTCTAACTGCTTCTTCTGGCAAATATTGCATGTCAGCATCGATTATCGCGACGTATTTAATATCTGGCATATTTTTTAGAACATAATTGAAACCAGTTTTTAATGCCTCACCTTTTCCCATATTCATCGTATGCTTGATAACTATAGCACCAGATTTTTTTGCTAAATAATTTGTTTTATCGGTTGAACCATCATCTATCACTATTGATTTTAACCCTATTTTCTTTAAACGAGAAATCACTTCTTCAATCGTTTCTTCTTCGTTGAAAGCTGGGATTAACGCTACAGATTCCATTTTCATCTACTTAATCATTAAAAGATAATCTTTTCAAACTTTCTACAATTTTTAGGTACAACTTTTCTGGTATTTTTCCACATACATAATCATAATGTTTTGTAACTTTATCACCTACCTTAACATCCACAAAATCTAACTTCAATTTTTCATCTCTATCCAAGAACGTTGATTTAACAGTTGCTTTATCATTTGATACAGATACAACTTCACAAGGAATAATCATACATTCTTTATTCTCAACATTCTTGAATTTCTCTTGTTTAAGGTATTTGTTATGGTCAAACCACCAGTATTTCTGAACTGCTTTTAAATCTTTTATCGAACCGATAAATTTCATCGCACGCCAGAATATGCTCTCTATTCTCTTGACAGGTAGGTACAATTTTTCATCTTTCGCTGATTTATACAACAACTCATGCTCTTCAGAAGTAATCTCTTTTCTCGATAGAAGAACGAATGAACACGGGAACGCGTACTTTAGAAAAAATATTTCCGACTTCATACTAAATATTTAATTTGAAAAAATAAATCGTTCTTAAACAGACTGTAAAAACTCACTCTTTGTTCTTGCGACAACATAAGCCCCTACCAGAATCAAGGCCGAACCAATCAACTGCAATAAAGGAACAGGTTCATCTAGTATTATCATACCTAAAAACAATGATATGACAGGTGCTAATAAGAGTAGAGCCGCTGCTTTTGACACGTTTATGAACTTTATACTCCAGTACCAAAGGAATACGTAATAGAACAGGATAATCGTTGACACGTAAATGTTGAAAGTTTGTTGCGGTGTCAACTGGTATAGTAGATAAGCCTTATTCCATAAAACCGCAATTGCAAACAGAAATATCGCTCCGAAGAACATCCTAGCGAAAGTGACAACGAAATTGGATTCTTTTTTAATCATCGTATATTTTGAAATAATATTCTCAACTGCCCACAGAACCGTAGCAAAAATAATTAACAAATCACCCCATGATGGGTTAGGCCAAAAAATAGAAGGTTCTATTTGAGAAGACATCAACACGATTAGACCAATAAACATTATGATAAAAGCAAAGACTTGTTTCTTCGTTATCTTTTCTTTCAAGAAGAAGAACGCAAATATCATGACATAGATTGGTAAAGTTTTTTGAAGAAAAGCAGCCCTTCCGCCAGTCGTTAATTTAAGGCCTGTGAAGAAAAGTAGAAAAGCAATAGCACCACCTATGAACCCTATTGCTATCAAGTATTTCCAAGAAACCCTCTTGAATTTTTTATACTTGAAACGGCATTCGATCGAAGATATCATGAAACAAATTATACCGATGAATAAAGCTCTAATGGCTGTGAATATAGTCGGGTCTAAATCTGTTATAAAAACCTTGTTGGCAACGATCGAGAAACCACTAACTACTGCCGCTAAAATGGCTAACAATGTTCCAAAAAACTCTTTTTTCATGAAAAACTTATGATTTATTGAGCAAATAAAATTAACTATTTTAAATCTTATGAGTCATTAATGTTTTTACATGAAAATGATTAAACAGGGTGCAGAAGCTAAGCTATTCCTGGATAAACAAGACAATCAAAAAATTATAATTAAAGATAGAGTTAAAAAAGAATACAGAATAAAACAAATTGATGAGAAAATTAGAAGGTTGAGGACAACACAAGAGTACAACCTTTTATCCGAAGCCAGAAGAGCCAACGTACACACCCCAAGAACTTTTGATGTCGACAAAGAAAATTACAAAATAATAATGGAATACGTGGACGGTATAAGAATAAAAGAATTGTTCAATGAACTAGACAAGAAAAAAATAGAACAAATTTCTTTTGGGGTAGGTAAATTGATTGGAAAACTTCATTCTGCAGGCATAATCCATGGCGACCTTACCACTTCAAACATGATACTATGGAATGAAAACATCTATTTCATCGATTTTGGGTTAGGTTTCTTCTCAAAAAAAATAGAAGATCAAGGCACAGACTTGAGACTGCTGTATGAAGCCCTGAAATCGACACATTTTAAAATCATTGATATCTGCTGGAAAAGAGTCATCGAAGGATATAAAACAGAATACATCAAGGCCGACCAAGTGCTAGAAAAAATCGAAGAAATCAAAAAAAGAGCTAGATACATGAAAAGATAGCTAAAATATTTCAAAAGAAACCCTTAAGTATATTTATGTTAAAATAAAAGGGTGTTAGTATGAAGATTTTCGACATGTTGAAGAGTGGAAATAAGTTCGAAAAAGTAGAGGGTTACTGTATAGTAGTTTTGTTAGCGGGATCACTCATGTTATCGGTAGGCATGGGCTTAACTGCAATCAGCACAAAAGGTATTTCTGCCATACTTGCGATGCTAGGAAGCATGATCGCATTTTTGGCTACTATAGCGTTGATATTTACATGGTTAGCAAAGGAATTGTTTGGTGAATAAATGGCCAGGATGCATACAAAAAAGAGGGGAAAAGCAGGATCAAAACGACCTTCAATAAAGACAATACCCAGATGGGTAAGGTATAAAAAAGGAGAGATTGAAGAGATAGTCGTAAAATTAGCAAAAGAAGGCAATTCTACTCCTAGAATAGGCTTGATGTTACGCGATCAATATGGTATCCCCTCTGTTAAACTTTTAACTGGTAAGACCATTTCTCAAATAATGAAAGATGAAAAAATCTATCCAAAGTTTCCCGAAGATATTTTCAACCTTTTAAAACAATCTGTCACCTTGAGGACTCACTTAGAGAAGAATAAGGCTGACTATACTTCTAAGAGAGGATTGGAACTCCTAGAATCAAAAATCAGAAGACTCGGAAAATATTATGTGAGAAGAAAAGTACTCCCTCTAGAATGGGAATACGACCCAGAGAAAGTAAAATTGTTAGTACAGCAGAAGTGATGGAATGACAAAAAAATTGAAGGGAAAGGAATGGTACACTTTGATTGCACCGAAATTGTTTAAAGAAAAAGTCATCGGTGAAACACCCGCCGGTGATACAAAAACATTGGTTGGAAGAGTGATAGAAGTCCATTTGATAAACTTGATTGATGATTTGAGTAAGTATTACATAAAGTTATATTTAAAAATCATTGACCTAAAAGAGAAAAACGCTTACACTGAGTTTGCCGGTCTGGAGTGTTTAAGAGATTATGTTTCTAGGTTAATCAGGTATGGCATCAAGAGAATGGACACAGTCCAAGACCTGGTAACTGAAGATAAAAAGAAAATCAGAGTTAAGACCATAATCATAACTAGGAAGAAAATAAAAAAGAATGTAGTACTGGACTTGAAGAAATTTGTCGAAGATAAATTCAAAAAAGAAGTTGAATCCAGTAAACTAGATGAATTCATTGAGAAAATAATAAACGACACGATAAAGAGATCGATAATGGATGAAGGCGGCAAGATTTATCCAGTTAGAGCATTTGAAGTAAGAAAAGTAGAGATGTTAAGTAAATAATAATTTAACCCAAGAAATGAAACTTGGGCCGAACAAGTTGATTAAGACTAAAGATAAAACAAATAAAGATATTCCATTAACTAAATATTTCACTTTTTTACCTTTGTAAAAATGCTTGATGATTTCTTCTAGCATTAACCCACCGTCTAATGGTTTTATCGGGAAAAGGTTGAAAGTGCCAATGCCTATGTTTAGGACAAATACCCATTCAAACAACCCCAAGACCCATGAGATGATGTACAAGGTATTCTCAGAAACTACACCAAAATCTTTCAAAACTCCTTTATAGATGAATAATGTTCTTGGTTTACCGATTCCTATAAAAGGTTTTTTTGGGTCTTCTGAGCTGGCAGTAGTTTTCACCTGGAAATATCCTTGATCAGTTTTTATTTTTATGATGTCACCAGGCTTTACATCTTTCATTATGTTAGAGAAATCTACTATGGATTTAACTTCTTTATCGTTGATTTCGGTTATCGTTCCAGTCAAACCAACTTCACTAGCCCCAGTGTTTTCTATAGTTTTTTCAAAAATGACGCCTTCTGTCAATGTCAAAGAATCGAATAAAAAATTATAACTTACTATTAAAAATAAAAAAACACCAGCGACTATTAAGTTTCCAAAGCTGCCGGCAGCAAAGATTCTTAATTTTTTTATCATCGAGAGTTTTTTTATCTGTTTTTCATCTGGATCAACAAACGCGCCCGGTAATATAAAGAACAAAAGTACACCGAAAGACTTTATTTTTATTTTTTCGGCTCTTGCTAACAATGCATGCATCGGTTCATGCGCAAACAGGACTATAAAAACTCCTAGAATCCAGTACCAGAAAGGAACACCTAAAACAAAACCTGGCATTTTTAATCCACTGACCGAAGGGAATACCAATTTAACTCCTTGTGTTGCTTCCTCTGGTTTGGAAATGAGTTTGTATGATGACTGAACCAACATGAAAACCCCTGTGACAGATACGATAATACCAACTATGATTGCAATATTGCCAATAATTCTTAGTTTTTTTCTATGTTTTTCTGCAAAATTGTATATAACTTTTTTACCTTTGTTAGTCCTTCTCATCATCAGACCGAACTTAAAATCTATGTTTTTTCTGTCTCGATAAATTATGATTGCCAATATTCCAAAGAATATTATGACAGATAATGTTTCTAACTCCATTTTTACACCCATGATGATTTTGTTGAAATACTTATTTTATTTAGAGTTAATACTATTAAAAGATGGGAAATGGTATTTGAATACGTAATAAGATCTTGGGGGATGTACAGAGAAAATACAACAAGTTTCATACTAGCTGAATTGCTATCGTTGATAATCACAGGAATAATCGTTTTTATTGGCATTTGGATAATATTTGGTTCTATCGGGATATCGAACCTGATGAATTTATCAAACCCAGAGCTGGTTATAACAAAAATAGTATCTATCTTTTCATTCCTAACTAAATTGGGCGTTGTATCGATATTCTTTATAATCGCTGGAATCGTATGGGTATTCCTTAAAACAGGTCTTTATGGCATGGCTTCTGAATCTTTGAGAGGATTAACAAAAGTTGAAACGATGTTTAGTGTTTCAAAAAAGAGTGGTTTCAAAGGAGTAATATCTTCCATAATTCTTGGCGTGATAACATTCATTTTGTTCATGATCCTAATAATCGGTTTGAACATCACTCTTCCAATAATCGGGGCAATAATAGGGATGATATTGTTTTTCTTTATAGTCATAACTTTTTCTCTAGTTTTCCCTGGGATAGTAGTGGATGATTTAAGTCCAATACAAGCTATCAAAGAAAGTTTTAATATAACAAAGAAAAATTATCTTGAAATTCTTGGATTATTGTTATTGTATGTTGTAATATCTTTAGTCGCAATAATGTCGCTCATTGGCATTCCAATTTATTTTTTTATTATTTCACCGATGATGAAAATCAGTCTAGTTTTCTTCTACAAGAGGAAGAAGATTTAAGTGCAGGGGGAGAGATTCGAACTCTCGAACTCACTAAGAGACAGGATTTCCCAAGTCATTCTTAAGTCTCGCATTCTGAGTTTCGCATTCATTGAATCCTGCGCCTTTGACCAGACTTGGCAACCCCTGCGTTAATACAATATTATAGAAACAGTTATTTTAACTTTCTTAAATCTTTCGAGAATTCTCCCAATTTTTCTTCGAGAACATCTATCGCTTTCGACACGATTTCTTCCGGTTTTAACCCGCATGCAGCCTCGACTTTGAACACGAACTTTGTCTCATCTGGTTCAATCTTTATCGCACCGTTCGAAAGTTCCATGCATTGTAAACATAAATTACATTCCAACAACTTATTAACTTTCAATTTTTTATCCTCGAACACAAACACATGTCTAGGACACCTTTTTTCATACTCCTCGTTATCACCATCTTTACCGATCGTTATCTTTGGAATGCTCCTGTAACCGACAACAGCAGCTTGCCACTTTGCATGTTCTTTCCCTAGGCCTAATTGTGCGAACGCTTCAAACTCTAATTCTTGACCTTCTGTCAATTCTACGATCGGTATCTTGCCATAAACAGGTCTCACTTTTTCATCAGACGGTATCATGTCACCAGAATAAGCCATGCAGGGACCTTTCTTCTTGAGTTTGAAACTCACTTGACAGTGTACGCATCCCTTCCCATCGCATTTACAATCTTTCTTGAAATTGTAGAATTTTGTATCGTACACTAAAGGTATTAGACTGAGCCTGTTTGCTATTATCTCATCCCAAAGAACAGAATCATTCTTGTGGAAATCAATAAATTCTATTGCCATAGTTGGAATCCCAGAAATCATTATTCTTCTCAGTTCTCCTGCTAACTCGGGGTTTATATCATCTATAGTGAACCTTATTTTTTCCTTATTCTTCTCAAGAATTTTTATCTCCAACAAATCACCATTTGACTAGTTTTTTGTGAGCAGAGAATTTAAGTTTATGGTCTATACTCTGCGGCCTCTTCTTCCACCTTTGCGTTTTGTTCCGTCCGACGGAATTGGTGTAACGTCTTCTATCACTCCAATCCTCAACCCACTCCTAGCTAAAGCTCTTATAGCAGGTTGTGCACCAGCACCAGGAGCCTTTTTATGGTGGCCGCCCATTCCTCTTACTCTGATGTTAACACCGATGATACCTTTTTCCTTTGCATCTTCTGCTGCACGTTTGGCAGCTTGCATCGCTGGGAAAGGATCACCACCTTCCCTATCCTTATCCGTCATCATTCCACCAGAATATCTTGCTATAGTTTCAGACCCAGTGATATCAGTTATATGAACAATCGTACTGTTCACAGTTGAAAAGATATGAGCAATTCCCCAAGTACCTGCTTTGAAAGCTTTTATCTCATATTTCCTTCCCTTGACCGGTTTCTTTACTATTTTTTCTTTTTCTTCTGCCATTTATTCACTCTCTTTAAGTTTTGGTGTTTTTATGGCCAACTCTTTGTAAAATGAAATTTTACTCTCTAAACCCGTTGGTACGATGAAACTAGGATATCTAACTTTCCTTCCTTCGATCGCAATATGTCCATGCGTTATGAGTTGCCTAGCTTGTCGCGGCGTGTTCGCAAGGTTTTTTTTGAAAATAATGGTCTGCAACCTTCTGTCGAGTAAGTTCTCAGTAGTCAAACTCAATACAGAATCGAGGCTTGAATCCTTACTTAACAAACCCATTTTGTTAAGCTTATCCAACAATATTTTTTCTTGCACCTTGTCCCCTATTGCTGCTAAGCTTCTTGCTCTTCTTCTGAACGTTCTCATTATCGACTCTGCCTTCCAGACCTCACTCTTTCTAGTTAATCCATAAACCTTAATCAATTCATTCTCTCTTTTTATTCTTTCTTTATCCCAAGGCATCCTTGGCTTCTGGAATGTTTTCTTTATCTTCCTCATTCTTTCTTCTCCTTCTTAGTAGCAGGCATCATTTTCTTTCTAACGACACCAAGGGTTTTTCCCTTCCTGAATGAACTTCTCGTTCTCTGTCCTCTAACAGGCAATCCAAACATGTGTCTAATTCCCTTGTATGATTTTATCCTTATCACTCTCTTGATATCCTGCTCTTGCATGAACTTTAAATCCGCTCCCACTAAATGCCTGTCTTCTCCAGTCTCTATATCTTTTCTTCTGTTGACCATCCATGAAGGTATGCCGAATTTTGTCGGGTTGGTTATGGTTTCTTCAATCTTTTTTATATCAGAAGTAGTTAGAGTACCAACCTTTCTCCTGCGGTCAAGATTATGAACTCTACAAACGGCATTGGCTAAGGAATCACCAACACCCCTTATTCTAATTAGAGACGTGAATAGTTGACTCTCACCTTTAATATCAGTCCCAGCAATTCTCACAATTCCTTTTATTTCTTCTGGCATACAATCAATAGTGTTTTATTTTTGATATAAAAGTTTTTAAAACTTCTTAAACATGGACCGACCGGGATTTGAACCCAGAGCCTCTTCCATTTCGGTAATGTTGCCGAGGAAGCGATCTACCGTTGATCTATCGGCCCCTTTGGTCTTAAAAATAATTACTCTTTCTTCCTGAATGTCTCAGTCCATTTTGTCTTCTTTGGGTCTCTTCCCATCTTCCAATTCTTTTCACATTTCTTGGAACAAAAATACCTAACGACACCGGACTTAAGGACTAACATTTTTCCGGTTCCAATTTTTATTTTTCCGCCACAAAAAGAGCATTTAGTCAATTTATCTACCTTCCATCGACCCAACACTTTCCATCTCAGTCTCTCTTAGCATCAGTACGTCTCCTTCTCTTATCGGGCCAAAGACATTCCTGGTCAATATTTTTCCTTTATCAGGTCCATCGAGGACTCTACATCTAACTCGCATTACTCCTCTCACACCTGACCTACCTAACAACTGAACGACTTCTGCTGGTACTGCCTCTTCTGGCATTCTATCACTTCTTTATCGTCTTAATTTTCTTGACTATCTCTTCGATTAGTTCTTTAGCTTCTCCTGGTTCGATGATACAAGCAGATGCTGTGACGACGTTAATCCCGATAGCCCTACCTAGTTCTTCCTTAGAAGGTACGTATACATAATCGCACTTCTTCTCATCACAAATAACAGGTAAATGCATGACGATTTCTTTTGGTTCAACATCCTTAGCGATGACGACTAGTTTCACATTTCCTCTTTCTATAGCCTTTGTCGTCTCGTTAGTACCCTTTCTAATCTTACCAGTGTTCTTAGCTACTTCCAATGCTTGTAGAACTTTATCGACTAAATCTTTTGGTATTTCAAATTCTGTCATCAAATTTCACCTCCGAATTACGGATCAATCCTCATTACTTGCTAAACAAAACAAGTATTTAATATTTATAAATTTTACTTATATGTGAAATATAAGACTAATTCTGGTTTTGTTTGATCAACTCTGGTGAACCCTATTCTTACTAACTGAATTCTGTCATCAACTTTAAGTTTCTTGATTCCAGGTTCTGCTGTTCCTTCTTTCACATTACCATCAGACATTACAACTCTTATCGGAACATTTTCTTCAGAAACCCACTGTATCTTTGGCATTTTCATTACAACTTCTTTGGATGTGAATTTAGCTTCTTTATCTAATTTCACGTTGAACAGTCCGATTAAACGAACTTCTTTTCCCTTGAATTTATCGAAGTCATCTTTTGAGATGGAAATTTTATTCAGGTTTACAGGAATCTCCCTAAAACCTCTTTTTGGAAAATCTGGGTGCAGGTGAACTTTAACTTTTTTTGTATCAGGTGCATCTATCACTTTAATTTCCACAGGATTAAAAACAGCAAAGTACCTGTTGCATTTTGGGTCGATGATACTCCTGTTAAAACTTTCTAATACATCCCAAGTTAACATGGATTCTGTTTTAGTAACGCCAGTCGATATCAAGAATTCTTTTATTCCTTCTGGGTCAAAACCTCTTCTTTTCAACGCTATCAACGTTGTCAATCTAGGATCATTCCATCCCATCAATTCTTTGTTTTGAATCATCTCTCTGATTTGTCTGCCAGAGGATGGAACACCTTCTAAGTTGAACCTTGCCATTTCGGTTATGTAAGTAATTTTTAGATCAACAGTCTTTTGGATGAATTGTTGTAATTCCCTTCTCATCTCAAATTCTTTTGACCTAACTCTATGCGTCACACCTTCCCAGCCATCCATCAATGCCGTGGCAAAATCGTACATCGGCCAAACTCTGTATTTGTTAGCAGTTCTAGGATGTGGATGGTCTATTATTCTCATGATACTCGGGTCTCTCATGGCAGCGTTCTTATGATTCATTGAAATTTTAATCCTGACGGAAGCTTCACCTTCTTTGAAAGTTGTTAACATTTTTTTCCATAGTTCAAGGTTTTTTTCAGCAGAGTTACTCCTACATTTACATTCAAACATGAATCTTCTACTTTTTTTGATTTCACTCTGTTCACATACGCAAACGTAAGCCTTGTTTTCTTTAATCATTTTTTCAGTAACTTTGTAGAATTCTTCGATATGATTAGAAGTATAATCCAACTTGTTCCATTTGATGTCAAGCCACTTTAATCCATCGATGATAACATCATAATATTCTTTCTTAGCTAATTCCGGGTTTGTATCTTCGAAACGTAGAATAAACTTGCCTTTATACTTCTTAGCATAAAGATAATTGACTAGTGCAGCTTTTGCATGACCGATGTGTGGATACTTGCTTGGTTCAGGTGGAAACGCTGTCACGACTTTACCGATTTTAGCGTTGGGTAAATCTGCTAACTCTTTTTTCTCTTCAACTTTCTTCTCAACAGTAACTCCAAGTTTTTTCATCTCATTTTCTTGTTTTTCTTTAATCCAAGAATTCACATCGTTTACAATTTTTTGAATATCAGGAATCACATCTTTTATTTTATTCTTTAGTTCAGGTTTCTCACTCAGGATTTTACCTAGAACTGCCTGTACGTTAGCTTTACCACCATGTTGAACGGCGTTCAACACTGCATACTTGAGTATTATTTTTTTATCCATAATTATTATCTAAAAAAAAGAAATAAAAAAGAAAAGGATGGTAGGTCAATCACTTTATTTTCCTTTCTCAGTCCATTCTGCTATCGGTTTTGCTTGCGAGATTAGAGTTTCTGTTGGCATACTTGCTTTCATTCCCATACCCTGTGTCAATTGTTTGAATATGGGTATAACAGGCATAACTTGTGTTTCTCTGACTACAGGTTCTGGATTAGATACTCCATACATTATCGGTTCGAATGTTATGATGTAATTCTTGTAGATTGCTGAAATGCTGATACTGTTTGAAAATTCTTGTGCTGCCAAGACCATAACATTTCCGTAATCGTCTCTGTACTTGAACATCCTCGTATTTGTATTCCAATCATACCTGCTCTCTATCTGTTCCATCTTGTAGAATTCTCCGTTCAATATCAGGTACATCTTTGTATTCCACTCATACCTGAATATTACGAACAATACTGGTTCTGTTGTCAAATAATATCTGTCTGCTGCAACACCGTATGCCATCTGAACATCGTATGATGGTTTTGGTTGGATTGATGGGACAGGTGGTTTAGGTCTTGGTATGATGCATCCTTCACCCCAACCCAAGGCACATGTATCTTTTAGCTGTTGTTCTGCGAAAACTACTGATGTTATTGCAAGACTACATAGCAGAATTGCCGATATTACTACTGCTCTTTTCATTTTATCACCTAAGAAAGAGTGAAAATTTTAGGCTTATCAAACGTTATGAAAATTTATGGTGTTTACCCTAATATGATAAAAATGATTATTTGAGTATAATACTTCCGTAACCTACTACAGCACTTCTATCTTCTGTCAAATCTCCTGACGTTGCATATTTTAATAATTCACCTTTTTTAGCACCGAGTTCTTTTGCAGCTATGATAGTTATTGCTATTGGTCCGAAGCCACAGACTGATGCATTTTTTTCTTGAATCCTAGCGAAGAAATCTTTTTCATCTAATTTTAATATTGCATCAATCACATACTTGTCAGTTGAATAAGCAAAATCATAAGGAATGTAATGTGAAAAATCTGAACTCGTGATGACGATCCATTTTTTCTTTTCTTTCTTCAAAACTTTTGCTATTGATTTACCAACAACCCTACATTCTTCTAAAAAATCAAAACTAGGAAATTCATTCATGACACAAATTGGTATAAACTTGAAATTCTCTCCGAATAGATATTGAAGGAAAGGTAATTGTACTTCTATCGAGTGTTCTGATTCATGTGATAGAATGTCGTATTCTAATAACGGGCAATTTTCAATCAATTTCTTTGCAGTTGTATCGTCTATGTTAGCAGAGCCTAAAGGAGTCTTCCATACACCTTCTCTCATTACCCCAAACCTTGAACCGAAACCACTGTGGTTAGGGCCGAGAATGATATAATTACATTTTGGGATTTTGGAATAAGTCCATGCTGCTACAGGTCCAGAGTAAGGATAACCTGCATGTGGAACTATTGATGCGATAAATTTTTCTTCTTCAATTTTTTTAGGTCCTAATTTGTGATCGATACAACTTTTGATCTGTTTTTTTAACATTTCTGAATTCAAGTTGTAAAACATACCAGCTACTGCAGGTTGTCTTATTATCATTTCTTTTTCACTTTATTTTTAATCCAGACTATTATACAAGAGATAATATAAGATTCTATCACGAAAATAATAAGCAATACTAATTCTGGAAAAGGAATTTTTATAGAATCGACTATTATAAAAAATGGCAATAAAGTAAATCCAATTATGATTCCAAAATAACTTAGAAATGCGAAAGGGAAAACATAAAATATTTCATCACAATTAACACTTAATTGCATACAAATACTTGAAAGAAAAGAAAAAGATATGAAAAAAAATACTATTACATATATAGTAATTTTCCATAAATCAGGTTTTAAAAATTCTTTTAAATTCATACCAAACTCTCTTTCTCAAAATATCTTCTCAGAAAAACTCCAAAATTATCATCTTTTTTAATCAATTCAACTATCCTACTACTCTCATATATTATTTCAAATTTCTTTACGATTTGCTTGGCGATATAATTCGGTATTCCTTTTTCTTTCAAAACAGTTAAATTCTCACTTAAACTATCAAACAATTTTTCTCTAGCTGCCAAGAACTTTCTTTTCACTTCAGCACACCAATAATTATTCTCTATGAACGGTCCGACTAAACAATTGTTCTTGTATTTTTTCAAGAATCTTTCTGAATCGTCCAGATCAAAAACCATTGGTCCGATTCTTTTATCCACAGATGGCAATTTAGAAACTTCCATTTCCAACAGAACAACAGCTAAATCTTCTTCATTGGTGTAAACATCTTTTCTCAATGTAATGAACTCATACTCTTTTAGAATACCTTCCAACCTATCTGCAAACCTTCTTAGCTGTGGCCATAGAATATCTGGTACAGTTTTGGGCGGTTCAAAAACAACTAACAACAATTCAGTCCTTCTTTTCATTTGATTCAATATTAATTCATTCTCTGTTATCATACCAAATTCTCTCTCAAAGAAAAATTCTTTCGAAGGATTTTTTAAGAAATCGTTAGCTATTTTTTTTAGAGTGAAAAAACTGTTTGCTGAAATCGCCGCTGCTGCGTTCCTTGTTTTGTCGATAGGATCTATTATTATCAATACTTGGTCTTTGAATTGTTTCCTCAACGTACGATAGTCCTTTTCATTATAATGTTTTTCTATATCGATTACATCTCCAGCATTCAATTTGACAACGTTCTTCAACAAAGTCAAGAAACTTCCGTATTTTATGATGAGCAATTCACAAATGTATCCAGAGAAACCCTCAGTCTTTGCATCCGCACCGTAGATTTTATTCGCATAACAAATTCTTTTTAACAGCCTCACTTCGTCTGACATTTTTTTCTTCAAATTTTTTTCTAAGTATCGAACATGGAATGGTGTCCTGTCAACGGCTGACTTTATTCTTTCCCCAGCTTTCAACTCATAACAAGGGACTACATCTATTTGAGTATTGTTTATCTTCCCTCTGACATAAGGGTGTTGTGCGTATTCTACTATCCATTCTCCACCTAATTTTTGTATGATTCTCTTTCCGAATTTTAATCCCAATTTTTCTAGTCTATCTTCTGATATTGATTTAGGAAATATGATGAAGATGTCAAACTCATTCTTGTCTGGTAACCACGTATCTCTTGTCAAAGAACCTGCAATCATAGCCTTTGCATTAACTTTCTTAACTTCTTTATTCGTTATACTCAACGCTTTTTTACTCAATTCTTCCAATTTTTTTCTCTGTGATTGACTCGGTTTGATTTTAAATAAAACTTCCTTCAGAATTTTTTGATAATTTTTTGGCATATGTATTATTTTCTATCTGAACTATAAAACTTTTGAGAAGATTATATGTTTTTTACTATGTTTGATAATTTGTCTATCAGCTCTTTCTCTTGTTCTACACGACCTTCCACTCTACCTATTACTTTCCCTTTATAGAAAACCAAAAATGATGGTACAACTTTAACACTATATCTGTTCGCAATCTCAGGATTTTTACTTGCATCTATTTTTCTTATTTTTATTTTTAGTTCTCTATTTGACAACAAATTACTTATTATTGACGCTTTAGATTTCAAAACTTTAAACTCTACTGCTTTTATTCTACAAGGCCTATGGGGTGCATCCCAAAAATCCACAAAAACAATATTGTTTGAATTTAGCACTTCCTCATTAAAATTTTTCATGGTAACTATTAGAGTTGGGTCAGTAGGCACTACACCATACCTGTCTTCTAAAAGATGTGCTCTTGTTCTTGGGTCACTTTCTATTTCATCTTTAACTCGTTCATATTCTTCCTCAGTCTTTGCAACAAGTATAGCACCTAAGACTGGACAAGCCTTTGTGCATGCACCACAAGAAACACATTTACTATTATCAACTACTAATGATTTTGCTTCTTTATCCCAGGTTAATGCTTTCGTTGGACAGACAGGGATACCGTTGCAGTCTTCAGAATTATCACAAATCTTGAAGTTGAAGACTATTGACATTTAAATCACCCTAATGAAATATTTATGTGTATCATATTTATTACCTTCCTAAATCATTGATATGGATTGATTCCAAAATTTTAGTGAAATAAATTATATGATTTTCGAAACAAAAGGTCCATCTTTTTTGTAACCGAATTTTTCATAATATTTTCTAGTACCAACTCCACTTATCACAACCATCTTTCTCATGTCAAATTCTTCTCTTGCTATTCTCTCACTTTCTTTCAACAACCTATTCCCAAAACCTTTGTGTTGCCATGCATGTTTTTTTATCAATCCTATAGGAACAGTTTGACCGTATACGTGTAATTCTCTCACTAATCCAGTTTTTTCATCGATTTCATTCCTAAAAGGTTTGTAAGGAATCCTCAATCTCAAGAACCCGATTAAAATATCATTCTTAATATCTTCAAAACTCAAGAAAATTTCTTTACCGTTAGAAGCATCGTAATCCAACCTGTATAATTTAACAGAATTAATGTCTGGTAAGATTCCTCTTTCGAGTTTATGACCAACTTCTCTGTATCGAATCTCTTGAATTTTTATTCCCTTTCTCTCACATTCTTTTTCAACCAATTCTCTGAGATTGCTTTTTTTGATTCCTGCAACGATTTTGTTACTTGGAATGTCACGCTGAACACGAATAACACGACAATATTTTGGTATGTACCTCATCGCTTCTGATAAAATTTTTACACCTTCTTCATTAGTCAAAGGCTGATACTCCTTTTTTTTCCACATATCATACAATTTTGTTCCTTTAATGACAAGAGTTGGATATATTTTCAGTGAATCTGGTCTGAATCTTGGGTCTTGAAACAAAATTTTAAACTGTTCTAGATCCTTCTTAAAATCGACAAACAACCCTGGCATACAATGGAAAGTTGTCTTCAAACAGGAATCTTTGGTTAATTGTGTGGCTTTTACAACATCTTCTACAGTATGACCACGTCTAACTTTCCTTAAAACTTCAGGATAAACCGATTGAACGCCTATTTCTACCCTTGTTGTGCCGAGTTTAAGCATCTGGTCGATATGTTCTTCAAAAGAGTAGTCTGCTCTCGTCTCTATCGTTATACCTACGCATCTGTGCTTTGTAGCTTCATTCAGCCTTTGCGCCCCTTCTAAACTCTCACTTTCTTTTCCGTTAAGTACGTCCAGTATTCTCTTGGTGAACCATTCTTGGTAATCCTTATCCAGAGCAAGGAATGTACCACCTAGAATTATGATTTCTATCTTATCCGTAGGATGTCCTGTCAATCTATACTGGTTTAGCCTATCTTTTGTCTGTAAAAACGGGTCGTAATCGTTCCTTATACCCCTCTGTATGGCTGGTTCCAAACCAGTATATGATTGGGGTGCATTACTACCTTTAGGGCAATAAATACAGGTTCCTGGACAGGATGCAGGTTTTGCTACTACAGTTATAACTGACACCCCAGATACAGTCCTGGTCGGTTTTTTCTTCATAAATTGTTCGAGTTTTCTTCTTTCATCAAGTTTACAAACACTCAAGAGTTCAACTTTTGTCGGCATTTCTTTCAGATTGTGCCTTTTACACTCGTTTTTGATGATTTTATCGATTTTTTTGTAGTCTAAATACTCACTTTCTATCAATTTCTCAATTATTCCCCTGAAAATTATCCCTCTTTTCATATTCCACTTTCCATTTATTTGTTGGAAGATAGAAATCTTTAAATATTGATTTTCTATCATATAGTAGTGACAATTAATTAACCACTAATAAGTAAATAAGTGATGTTATGAATGGACAAGATTTTCATCGTTTGAGGTTTTATCAAGAAGAGTTGTTCGACACTAAAAGTAGGTTATTCAGAGCTAAGAGTGTTAAACAGTTGAAATTCTTACAAGACAGGATAAACTTCTTACAAGACAGGATAGATGCGATATCTAACAACGGAAGATCAAGAAGATAACTTAAAATTATTTAATAATTCACAAACTTTACAAACTTCTTGACTGCTTGGTTCACCACATTTTTTACAACTACCAATCTTTCCAGTCTTGAATTTTTCTCTGATAAAAGGCACGATTTTACAAGCACTCTCATAAAGACTGTATTTTATTCCAGGAGAACTTTTTTCTAAATTATTAAGAAAATCTTCAGTCTTTCCACGCAAAGGATTATCAACAGCGTAAGGACATTTCTTTGGATAGAATGATATGTCATTGATCGAAGCAAACAACTCAGACTCATTCTCTGGAACCAACACAAGCGGTTTTATCCTTGGAACGAATTTAGAATGTATTCCAATCATAGGCATAGGACCGACACGCACTAGTCTCAACAAATCTCCCCTTAGAATATTCATCACTATACTTTGACATTCATCATCCAGGTTATGACCAGTAGCTATTTTTGTGGCATTCAATTCTCTCGCTTTCTTGTTTAGCAAGTATCTTTTCAATACACCACAACTTCCACAGAACCCAGATTCTAATCTCTTCGATAGGTGATCCATAGTGAAACCAAATTCTTTTTTAAATGAAAACACATATTGTTTGACCTCAAGTTTCTTACAAAAAATTTCAGTTTTTTTGATAGACTCATCCCTGTATCCTTTTATTCCTTCATCAACAGTCATCGCAAACAACTCAACATTACGATTGTCCTTGAAAATATTGTTCAACAGAGAAAGTACGTTTGAGGAATCTTTACCACCAGAATAAGCAATAGCGACTCTTTCATTTTTTCCAATGAGTTTGTTGATGCTGATAGTTTTCTTAACTTTTTTTTCAAAATTTTTTATAAAATGTTTTTTACAGTAATCATGTCCTTCGTAAGTTCTAGAAAGTATTGCTTCACTTTTACAAAAAGAACATTTCATACAATCACCGAAGACCAGATATTTCCATCATCATACCATACCCTTTCAATCTTCAATCCTGCTTTTTTCAAATCATCTTCTAACTCTTTTTTTGTGTACAAATGATAAAACCTTTTGTAGATTTTTCCATGATAATTCCAATCAACATAAACATCAGCAAAATGTCCAGAGAAGAAACTTTTTATCAGTTGCCAGATGAATCTTGGTTGCCATCTTTTCCATTCACTCATCAAGATTTTGATACCAACTCTTTTCATTTCTTCCAACGCTTTCAATCTGAATCCTCTTGTCTCTAGATGGTGTAGAGTTCTTATGCAGATGACTAATAAGAAAGATCCTTTTTTGAACGGTAAATCTTCTAAACTACCTATTACTAAATTTTCTTTTAAGTTTCTTTTTTTCAAGAATCTCTTTGCTTCTCTTATCATACCTTTTGAGAAGTCAAGACCAACACAATCAATTTTTCTTTCAAGAAATGGTAATGAGTTTCTGCAATTACCACAACCCAAATCTAGGACTGGACCTTTGTTGATACTCTTTGAGAAATTGATGACTTCTTCTTCTGGTTTGACATTTAAATGGGTCCAAGAATCTGCTAAATTTTCCCAGACTTCTCTTTGTGTTATCATTAAATCACGTATATGATTCATTTATAGGAAAAATTAATAAAAATAGCCCCGGTCGGAATTTCGCTTTTAGAGTTTCGAACCGACGTTGACGGGTTTCTTCTAGTGATCCAAAGCCTTATAAGATATTATCTCGTTATGCTTGACCACTACACCACGGGGCTATCATCAGTAAAATAAAAAGATAGTTTATTATTTAAGCGTTTGCTGATAACTTCATTTCAGCTTCTTCTACATTTTTTTACCTTATGACATTTTCTATTTGATTCTAACCTATCTTTCTTCTCTGTTATCATCCTCTCAAGTTCTTCTACTATTTTTTCTACAACATCTATAATTTTCCATCCATTTTCTTCTGTCCTGAAAAATCCTTTAGTTGTCTTTAACGTGCCTACAACTTCATACAAAATTTGTTTCTCCTTTTCTCTAATCGGTTTTGCAAATAACTTAAATTCTTCAATATTTTTTTCTCCGAACATCCTACTGAACTTGTCAATCAAAGGCCAAGTAACATCTTTGATTTTATCCAACGTTTCTTTATTAAAATCATCAAAATTGACTAATTCAACATCTGTCATAGAACCACCTTTTTATTATATCTGTTTTCATAAAATTTATAAAAGTTAAATCAACATTAACATGTGATAAAAAATGAGAATATTACAACTCCATTCAGATTTCATAGAATATGAACCAATAGAGAAAGAAATTAAAATAGCAGAAGAGACTGAAAAAAAGAAGAATCGGTTAGAGGATATTGTTGTCCTCTTTGCTGCTATCGAAGATGGTGATAATAAAGATATTATCGAAGCTTCAATCGATGATGTAAAAGCAAGTTTGAAAGTTCTGAATGCCAAAAGAATCTTAATTTACCCTTATGCTCATCTCAGTAATAACCTAGCAAAACCAGAAGATGCATTAAAATTAATGAAACACATGGAAAATTATGCAAAAGAATCAAAATTAGAAGTGTTCAGAGCACCCTTTGGTTGGTGTAAACAATTCTTAATAAAGATAAAAGGTCATCCTCTAGCTGAACAATCCAAGTTTTTCACAAAAGAAAAAATCAAAGAAAAAAAAACAAAGGAAGTGATAAAAGAAAAACCAAAAAAAGTGGAAGAACAAATTCCGAAAGAACTAAGCGATAAGGACCACAGATTATTAGGTCAAAAACTCGATCTTTACAGTTTTCAAGAAGAAGGTCCAGGAATGGTATTTTTTCATCCCAAAGGCATGATTATCTGGAACACGCTCATAGATTTCTGGAGAAAAGAGCACATTAAAAATGGTTACCTAGAAATAAAAACTCCTCTCATCTTGAATCAAAAATTATGGGAAATCAGTGGTCATTGGGATCATTATAAAGATCTCATGTTTTTTACTCAAGTAGACGAAGCAGATTTTGCTGTCAAGCCCATGAACTGTCCAGGAGCCATTCTAGTTTACAAGAATACTGTTAGGAGCTACAGAGATTTACCGTTGAGACTAGCAGAAGTTGGACTAGTTTATAGGAATGAATTGAGTGGTGTTTTATCTGGGTTGTTCAGATTGAGGGGATTCACACAGGACGATGCGCATATCTTTGTAACACCAGAACAGATAGAAGATGAGGTTAAGAAGGTTATAGAATTAACTGACCACTTTTACAAAGTTTTTGGGTTTGAATATCATGTTGAATTATCTACAAGACCTGAAAAGTTCATAGGAACTAAAGAAATGTGGGATCAAGCTGAAGATGCCTTAAAAAAAGCCTTAAATTCTATTAAATTGAAGTTTAAACTCAATCCTGGTGATGGGGCCTTTTATGGACCAAAAATTGATTTTCATATAAAAGATTCATTGAACAGAACTTGGCAATGTGCAACTATACAAGTTGATTTTGCTATGCCTGAGAGATTTGGTATTTATTATATTGACCAGAAAAGTAAACAGGCAACTCCTGTCATCATCCATCGTGTTATTTACGGTAGTGTAGAGAGGTTCATTGGAATATTGGTTGAACATTATAACGGAGCGTTTCCAGTGTGGTTATCACCAATTCAAGTCAGAGTTATGTCTTTAACCGAGAGAAATGTCCCCTATGCAAAAAAAGTAACGGATGAATTATTAAACAACGGTATTAGAGTTGATGCAGATTTTGGTCCCAATACAATAGAATATAAAGTAAGAAATGCCCAGCTCGAAAAAATAAATTATATGTTAGTTGTTGGGGATAAAGAAGAGAAAAATCAAACAGTGGCTGTAAGGACAAGAGATGGAAAAGTGAAGTTTAACGTAAAATCAGATGATTTTATAAAACAAATATCTGAAGAGATTAAAAATAAAAAATGAAAATCGAAGAATTCATAAAGATGATAAAAAAGGAGATGGTAGGAAAACCTTTCAGAAACTTGACTCTCTCGAAATTCTTGACAAAAAGGCCAAAATTTGTTGCTAGTACTTAACCTGCTTTTTTTGATTCTATTGGTTTAGACTTTTCCCAAAGTAGATTGAACAAGGGTTCGATCATGTTCTTTGCTGCATGCTTGGATTTTGTCCAGAACATCATATCTTGAGATGAATGAACAACCTCTGGATCTGATAAACCTAGCATTAACTGTTGACCGTCGACGACGTAGAACCTTCCTGAGAAAGGTACTTCTTCCTTTGTTATATTCCTGATTTCAGCAATCCCAGAAAGTGATTTTATAGCATCTGTACACTGTTTATCGACTCTTGTTGCAATTTTTATTTTGACTCCATTATCACTAATTTTTTTCAGTATGCTTATGTGATTCTCGAACAGATCATTCAGACCAGCAGGTGTCGTGACTATGTCGACTGAGGAAGTTGCGTTCCTTAGCATCGAATCCATTTGTTGCAGGACAGAATATTTTCCTTTCAATGCACCAGTGATATCCTCGAGTGAAACGAGTTGTAACCCTTGTTCATGCAGAGTGCTCAATTCTTTAATTAGCTCAGAACCCTTTAATCTATCAATCCTTTTCTCCATTTCACTATATCTTTCTTGTAATCTTCTTTTTGCCTTTTCTAAAGCTTCTGCAGGCTGCATTGCAACATATCTCAAAGGCTTGGCTGTTTGAACGATAACAAATCCTTTATCTGCTAGAGTTTGAAGGACATCATAAGTTCTCGACCTGGGGACACTGGCTATTCCAGAAAGTTCACCGGCTGTGGCAGTCCCTTTTGCCAAGAGAGCTACCCAAAGTTTTCTTTCATACAAATTGAGGCCAATCCCTTTTAAAGCATCCATTAATTCTGGTGACCCTATCATTTCCTACCATCCCTTAATTACTTAATAGTGATTGGCCTTATAAACATTAATATTTTTGGTTGAATTTTAGCCTAAAAATTCTTTCTACTTGAGTTAAGAATGATTTACAGATGAAATAAAAAATAGAGCAAGGTTTAAGTACTTTTGCCATTAACCGGACCTTCCCTGACTTTTGAATAGTTCATTTACTCTTTCTATCGTATCAACTTCATCTAATCCCTTATCCTCACGTATTCGTATAAGCCTTGGAAACCTTAAAGCTAAACCAGACTCGTAATTAGGGGATTTTTGTATCTCTTGATAAGCAACTTCAACTACGATTTTAGGTCTTAATTTTACTTCACGTCCTTTTTCTTCAATTATCAATTCTTTTAGTGTGTCAGTCATCAATTGGAATTGTTCTTCTGTTAAACCAGTACCCATCATTCCGCATGGCAAGAATTTTCCGTTGTCAGGATCTCTACAAGCCAAAACATAAGAACTCAACCATTTTGCTCTTGATCCTTCTCCTAATGTTGCTCCTACAATGACTAAATCTAAAGTTTCCATTATTGGTTTAATCTTGTACCAACCACCAACATGCCTTCCAAAAACATAAGAAGAATCTAAGACTTTAAGGAAAACTCCTTCCTGCTTGGCATTCAAAGCTTCCTGATAGAAAGCCTCAGCTTTTTTTACATCATCAGTAACGAGTTGCTTTGCCAATTCGAATTTTTTAGGGATCGGTTTTACTATACTTTTCAATATTTTTCTTCTCTCTTTGAAGGGTTTATCCAAAAGTGTTTTACCTTCCAAATAAATAACATCAAAGAGATGGATCTGAACCGGGATTTTTTTTACCATTTTTTCAATATCATATTTTCTATGTATTCTTTGAGACAACATCTGGAAAGGTAATGGTAATCCCGTCTTGGTATCGATCCCTAATGCTTCCCCTTCAACTATGCACTCATTGGATTTCAAACCTTTCTTACAAAACTCAACAATATCAGGAAACTGTTTCGTCACATCTTCTAACTTTCGAGTGTAAACCCAAACCTTATCGTTTTTCTTTTGTATTTGACAACGTACGCCGTCATATTTGTATTCAACTGCAACTTTACCAAAATCTTTTATAACGCTTTCAATACTCTCAGCCTTCTCACCGAGCATGACTTGTATCGGTTTGCCTAACTGAACCCTCACTTTTTTTAAACCATTGGTGCCATTTTTCTTTGCAATCCTTGCAACCTCACCAAAATCAGAGAGAACATTGCAGGCATACTCGACTATTGCGATCATTTCATTTTCTTCTTCTTTACTCATTTCTTTTTTGTAGAGGAATGCTTCTATAATGGCATCTCTTATAATTCCCTCTGCAACCCCAACCCTCAACTCTTGTAGGACTGTCCTTACTACGTATCTGGCTTCTTTGGGTTGAGCTGAAACTAATAATTCTGCGATTAAGTTTAATTTTCTATCTTGAGAACCTGCACCAGCAATGTAGGCTAGTTTTTGTAAGTTTTCAAAAACTGCATTAACAGTTAATTTTCTTTTAAACAAGATCGCTTGTTTTCTTGATTTTATACAACCTTCTGCTGTTAACCCGAGGTCACCAGTTTTTTTAAACCTTTCCTCAACATCTTCAGAAGAAAAACCAGTAGCCTTAGAAATTGCCTTTATCATCATTTGAGTTGCTATTCCTAATTCATAATCAGAATAAACAGGAAACACCCTACCGACAACGAGCAGTACAACTTTCGGCAGATCATCGCTTGGAGTTTTTAAGAATAAATCCGCAAGAATATGTGTTTTTTCTAGTTTAGATGAGATTGATTCAAGTTTTTCATATGAATCAGCAAGAATCGAGTATTCCATAAAATCACAATTTCTTTGCATAAATTTATAATTTTGTCAATTAAAATTTGGTTTAGGTGTAAAAATGGAAGTATTCGAAACTATAATAAAAAGACAGTCCGTCAGGATGTATGATAAAAAAGATGTACCAAACGAATTGATAGGTCAAATGATAGAAGCAGCTGTTCATGCTCCTTCTGCTGGTAACATACAACCATGGGAATTCATCGTTGTTAGAGAGAAAAACACAAAAAAAGAACTTGCATTAGCAGCTTTGAAACAGAGACACGTAGAAGAAGCGCCTGTTGTTATAGTAGTATGCGCTAACTTAGAAAAGAGTGTTGATAAGTATGGTGAAAGAGGAAAAACTTTGTATTGTATTCAGGATACAGCTGCAGCGATTGAAAACATGTTGTTGGTTGCAACATCTTTAGGTTTAGGTGCATGTTGGGTTGGTGCTTTTGAAGAAAATAAAGTTAAACCCATACTGAACATCCCAGAAAAATTGAGACCAGTGGCACTCGTAACAGTTGGTTTTCCGGTTTCATACATGAAACCGACGAGAACTTTAAGAAAACCATTTGAAAACATTACACACCCAGAAAAATACAGTTCTGAAATTGTTTTTCAATGGATGGAGAAAGAAACCGACGAATGGAGGTTTAAAATAAGACCACTAGAAGAGCATATAAAAAAACTTAAAGAGAAAATAACTGAGAGAAAAAAATAGACTCAAACCTTGAATGCATCAAGTAGATTTAAATTATAACAATAGAGATTATTATTAGGTGCTGTTATGAATAAGTTGATGTTTATTTCTCTGCTTTCGATTTTTTTTATCTTATTCTCAAGCTTAGTTTATGCCGAGGGAATAGAAATAATTGCTCCAGAAGAACCAGTTACAGTATACACTGGTCAGATAAACGAATTACAAATACTGATAAAGAATGATAGGGATGTAAAAGACACATTTTATTTTTCTACTTCTACAACAACCCAGTGGATAAGTTTAAAAAATTCTTGGGCAAGTGTAGGAGCAGAAGAAGTAATAACTTTATCGTTAATCATAGAACCACCGATAGATACAGAAGAAGGAACTAGTATATTCTCGGTTACAGTCAGATCAGTCGACTATAATGTTTCAGCATCTAAGCAGATATATTTTTTTGTTAAGAGATCATCTCCTGTTTACATTACAGAAATCAAACTAAACAAACAATCGTTTAAACCAGGCGAGACTCTAATCATTCAACCTGTTATAACAAACGTAGATAGAAAAGAAAGAAATGATGTTTTTTTGACAACAAAAATATTGAAAGACGATTCTCTTGTTCAAAAATTTGAGGACAGTGTTTCTGTTGGTCCTTCAAAAACCGAAACTTTATCGAACAATTTTGATATAAGATTGACTACGGCACCCGGAAATTATAAGATTGTTGCCAGTGTGAAAGATAATTTAAATAAACTTTTGAGCGAAAAAACCACCACGTTTAAAATAGAACAGCTCCCTCGTAGAATAAATGAAGAGAAAGAGATTGCAAATAGTATACTATACAGTAGTACAGTTATTAGAGTTACAAACAATGGGAACTCACCAGAGCATAATTTCAACGTTTTAGTATCCCTACCAGCTATATCCAAAAACTTCTTCTATCCCGAGACTGAGCCTACTTTTCAAGAAGAAAAAAACAACAGAATAATTTACAAATGGTTGATTTCTGAGTTGGGCCCGGGAGAAACTATAACGATAAAATACCAACTTCGGTTCGCTAATTTAGTCATTGTTACATCTATATTAATAGTAATGGTCGTATGGGCTGTGTGGTTATTCTATCAACCTAAGCTAATGAAAAAGTACATGGGTTTCTTGGCCAAAGAAGAAGAAGTCACAATCTCACTGCATGTAAAGAATAAAAGTAGGAAATTATTGAATAGCGTCACTGTAAAAGATTTTGTTCCCGCTATTGCAACAGTAATTAAAGAATTCGGTACGATAGAACCAACAATAAAAATGAAACCAACGGGGACGGAATTAACATGGCAAGTAAAGGATATCAGACCGAGAGAAGAAAGAGTTTTGACTTATAAAATCAAGCCAGTGATTGAGATTCTTGGGAGTTTGAAGTTACCCAAAGCACATCTTGTTTATGAAACGAAGAAAGGAAGAATTAAGAGAGCTCTTTCTAAGACAATCACTATCATGGGAAAAGTTAAATAATCTTTATACACATTTTTTATAGTCAACCCCTGATAGCTCAACGGTAGAGCGATCGGCTGTAGTCGAGTACTTTTGTGCTTGATCGTTAGCAATCGCTCGGGAGTAACCGATAGGTTGCTGGTTCGAATCCGGCTCAGGGGATTAAACGTAAACTATTTAAGCATTTAGGAATAAAGATTGTGAATATTGAAAAGTTTAAATAGCATTGAAAACAATAATTTATGGGTTGACGACCAAAACGGGGAGGAAACACCCGTTCCCATCCCGAACACGGAACAATTCCAATCTAACGATTGAGTTGCGTGAAAGTTAAGCTTCCCGGTGATCTGGACTGTACTGCCTTTGGGCGGGAAATCCAGGACGTTGCCAACCCATTCATGGTGACCTCTTATTGATTAAAAAATCCATCTCTCTCTATTCATTTTGTGATTCATTATTGGATATTTTCTATATTTGCCCTGATGGTGTAGCGGCCTATCAAAGTAATATTCAATACTGTAGAGTACGGGACTGTCACTCCCGTGACGGGGGTTCGAATCCCCCTCAGGGCGTTTAGGTGATCATCTTGAAAACAGAGATTGATATATCAAATCATGAATTGGTCCCAAAACACATACTTTTATCTCAGCAAGAAAAAGAAGAAGTGATGAAAAATTATGGGATAAGAAAATCAAGTCAATTTCCAAAGATATCAAAATCTGATTCTGCTGTTCAGATGTTGAAAGCAAAGCCTGGTGATTTAATCAAGATCATCAGAAAAAGTGATACAGCTAAAGAAGCAATATATTATAGAGTTGTCGTTGAGTGATAAGAATGGATGGGTTTAACATACTATTGAAATCATTCGCTGAAGATCAAGGTTTTGTGAAATTTCAAATAGATTCATTCGACGATTTCATAGAGAGAAGAATACCGAACATAATAAGACAGATAAAAGAAATAAAGCCTGAAGTTCCTGACTTAGGCGAATTCAAGATAAGGTTGGGAAGGTTTAAACTCGGTTCACCGTCGGTTAAAGAAGCTGATGGTTCTGTGCGAAACATCCTACCATTAGAGGCAAGGATGAGAAACTTAACTTATGCTTCGCCAATGTACATTGAGATGACACCCATTCTGAACGGTATAGAGAGTGAAACAATATGGGTTAATTTTGGTGATTTACCAATCATGCTAAAATCCAGAGTTTGTCCCTTATCTGTTATGACTAGAAAAGAATTGATAGAAGCTGGAGAAAACCCTGATGAGCCTGGGGGTTACTTTATAATAAATGGGACTGAAAGAGTCTTAGTTTTAATAGAAGAAATCGCGCCAAATCGTGTGATAGTTGAGAAGTCTAACGTTGCAAACGTAACAGCAACAGCAAGAATACATTCAGAAAAAGATGGATACATACAAAGACATGTCATCGAAAGGAGAACAGACGGTATAGTCAGAATAAATTTTGCAAACATAAACAGCTTACCAGTTGTAATTTTATTGAGGGCATTGGGGTTGGAATCTGATAAGGATATAATCAATAATATATCACTCGATACAGAGATACAAGAGGAATTTTATCCAAATTTATTCGAGAGCGAATCAACGAATGCTAAAGATGCTATCGATGAGATAGGAAAACGAATAAGGATCCCACAGGCAGCATACAGAAGAGAAAGAGTAACGAGGTTGATAGACAGGTATTTATTGCCACATTTAGGACAAGAGAAGACGGATAGATTAGATAAAGCTATATTCATCGCAAAAGCAGTCGATAAAGTTTTACGTTTTCATCTGAACAAGATACCAGAAGATGATTTGGATCATTATTCGAATAAACGTCTAAGATTATCAGGAGATTTGTTAGAAATACTTTTCAGGTCCATACTTTTAGGTAAATGGGGATTGATAACGAGAATCACTTATAACTATCAAAAGTTAACAAAGAGAGGCAGGTTCCCACCTTTACCAGCAATAGTTGAAGCTAATGTGTTAACAAACCAAATCGTTTCTGCGTTGGCAATTGGAGCATGGGTTGGTGGAAGAACTGGTGTTTCTCAAAGATTGGAAAGGGGCAGTTTTGTGAAAACTCTTTCTCATATGAGAAATATTCTCTCACCTTTAACATCCACACAAGAACATTTCGAGGCAAGAGAACTGCACCCGACACACTGGGGAAGAATCGATCCATCACAAACACCAGAGGGAGCAACTATCGGTTTAAGAAAATACTTGGCTGTAATGGCTCAGATAACTAAGGGTGCATCAGACAAGGATAAAAAAACGGTATTCACTCTTGTCAATAAATATATAAGGGGTTAAAATGACAGATGTATTTTTAGACGGTAAATTTATCGGATTAACAGAAAAACCAGAAGAAATTGTTAAAGCAGTAAAAGAAAAAAGAAGAGAAGGACAAGTCTCTGAACAAATCAATGTTGCTTATTTAGAGCATTTAGATACAGTTAGAATCCTTACTGATTCTGGAAGAACAAGACGTCCTTTGATTATTATTGAAAATGGTAAACCAAAATTAACAAAACAACATCTAGAAAAAATAGAACAAGGAAAGATGATCTGGTCTGATTTAATAAAAGAAGGTGTTATTGAGTTTCTGGATGCTGAAGAAGAAGAAAATGCATACGTTGCTTTGAGACCAGAGAATTTAACGGAAGAACACACACACTTAGAATTAGACCCAACGGTTATACTAGGTCTATCTACTTCTTTCCTACCTTTCCCTGAGTTTAATCGTGGAGACAGAGTTAACTTTGGATCAAAGATGATGGGTCAATCTATAGGAGTGTATTCATTGAATTTACCGATGAGAATCGATACCAAGTCAAACATACTGGTCTATTCACAAGTGCCAATCGTTAAAACACACATCAATGAAGTACTAAAGGATGAGAATCATTCTGGAGGAAAAAATGTAGTAGTTGCGATAATGTCTTTTGAAGGTTACAACATGGATGATGCTGTTATCATGAATAAATCCTCGATTGAAAGGGGCCTATTCTGGTCTTATTTATTCAGAACATACGAGGCAGAAAAAAAGAGATACATGGGCGGTCAAGAAGATGTGATAGGTATTCCAGAACCAGGTATAAGAGGTTATCCTGGAGAAGACGCATACAAACATTTACCCGAAGATGGGATTGTCAACCCAGAAACAGAATTAAAAGAAGATGAAGTACTCATAGGAAAAGTATCACCCTTGAGATTCCTTGGTAGTTTAGATCAATTTATTACAGGGTTAGAAAACATCAGAGAAACTTCTGTGAAATTGAGACATGGAGAAGAGGGAATCGTTGACAGAGTTTTCATAACTGAAAGTAACGATGGAAACAAATTGATAAAAGTTGTAGTGAGGGATTTAAAGAGACCAGAAATAGGTGACAAATTTGCGAGTAGGCATGGACAGAAAGGTGTTATAGGTTTAATCGTTCCACAAGAAGATATGCCGTTTACAGATGATGGAACAATTCCTGACATAGTATTTAACCCGCATGGTATTCCATCAAGGATGACTATAGGTCAGTTGTTGGAAATGTTAGCTGGAAAAGTTTCAGCTATAGAAGGTAAAAGATTGAGTAATCCAGCCTTTCACTCAATACCAGAATCAGAACTTAGAAAAACTCTTGAAAAAGATGGTTTCAAGAACGACGGTAAAGAAACGATGTATAATGGTCAGACTGGAAAACAGTATGTTGGTCAAATATTCATCGGTAATGCTTTCTATCAAAAACTAGATCATCTTGTTTCAAATAAAATACATGCCAGATCAAGAGGGCCTGTTACGCTTTTGACAAAACAGCCAACTGAAGGAAAATCTAAAAAAGGTGGGTTAAGATTAGGAGAAATGGAGAAGGACTGTTTAATAGCTCAAGGTGCAGCTTTAGTCCTCAAAGAGAGATTTGACTCAGATAAAACTAGAGTACCAATATGCAAGGATTGTGGGTTGGTCGCTATAAACGATAGAACAAAAAATAGAAAATACTGTCCTGTGTGTGGTGGTTCTAAAGTTGTGGATGTGGAGATGTCTTACGCATTCAAACTACTGACAGATGAAATGAAAAGTATGCTGATTTATCCAAAGTTGATAGTTAAAGAGGAATGAACATGTTAGAAAAAATAGTGTTTGGAGTATTAGACCCTGAAACTATTAGAAAGATGTCTGCAGCCAAAATAAACAAGACAGAGCTTTATGACCAAGAGGGTTATCCGATAGAAGGAGGGTTGATGGATCCCAGGTTGGGTGTGATCGACCCGGGATTGAGATGCAGAACGTGTGGTGGTTCTGTCGGAGAATGTCAAGGGCACTTTGGTCACTTGGAATTAACGAGACCCGTGGTTCATGTTCATTATACAAAATTAATCTACGGTTTATTACGAACGACTTGTCCAAAATGCGGAAGAATTCTATTGGATCAAGCTGGAATAGAAAAATTTTCAGCTGGTAAAAAATCTTTCAAAAAATTGAAATCTTTGGTGAAAAATAAATGTCCTTACTGTGGAGAAACTCAAAAGAAGATGAAGTTTTTGAAGCCGACAACTTTCATCGAAGATGGAACCATGTTAGATGCCACTCAAGTGAGAGAGAGATTACAGAGAATTCCTGATACTGATTTCATGTATCTTGGAATCAGAGGAATGAGGCCAGAATCGCTGATTATAACATTGTTGCCCGTTCCACCTGTTACAGTCAGACCTTCTATAACTCTTGAAACTGGTGAAAGGTCTGAGGATGATTTGACACATAAACTCGTTGATATAGTGAGAATAAACAAAAGATTGGCAGAGAACATTGAGTTAGGTGCTCCGGATTTTATCATTGAAGATCTATGGGAATTATTACAGTATCATGTTGCCACTTATATAAATAATGAGATATCTGGAGTCCCGCCTGCCAGACACAGGTCTGGTAGAATTTTGAAGACTCTTACACAAAGGTTGAAAACAAAAGAAGGTAGGTTCAGACATAATTTGATAGGAAAGAGAGTAAATTATTCTGCGAGAACAGTCATAAGTCCTGACCCTTTGATTGACATAAACGAAGTCGGAGTTCCTTTGTTGATTGCAAAAGAATTAACCAAAACAATCGTTGTTAATGAAAAAAATATTGAGCACATAAGAGAGATGATCAAAAGATATCCAGAATGGCCAACTGTGAATTACGTCATCAGGCCAGATGGTAGAAAGAAAAAAGTTAATGAGTTAAACAAGGAAGAAATTCCAAAAGAATTAGAAATTGGTCATATCGTTGAGAAACAATTAGAGGATGGTGATTGGGCCATATTCAACAGACAACCATCTCTACACAGAATGAGTATGATGGGACATAAAGTGAGAGTCATGCCGTATCAAACTTTTAGATTAAACCTGTTGGTTTGTCCACCATACAATGCAGATTTTGATGGTGATGAAATGAACTTACACATACCACAGACTGAAGAGGCACAAGCAGAAATAAAATTGTTGATGGATGTTCCCAACAATATAAGAAGTCCTAGGTTTAGTGGTCCCATAATCGGTTGTAGTAAAGATCATATAACATCTTTGTATTTGTTGACTCACGGTAATCGAGAACTCACTAGAAAAGAAGTAGTGGAATTGATAAAATCGTGCGGTATCGAAATGGAGATTTCAAACAAAAAGAAATTCACTGGTAAGGAAGTATTCAGTTTGTTCTTACCCAAAGGATTTAACATCGAATACAAAGCATCATGTTGCATTGGCTGTCAAAAATGTTTAAAGGAAAAATGTCCTTATGATGCTTATGTTGTTGTGAAGAATGGTGAACTCCTCGCTGGTACGATAGACAAAAAAAGCATCTCTGCATTCAGTGGAAAGATGTTGGACGAGATAGATAAAAAATATGGACATGATTTCACGAGAGAATTCTTGTATAATCTCACTAGGTTTGCTTTAAAATTCCTGACTAGGTATGGGTTTTCAGTTTCAATATCTGATCAAGATTTAGATGAAAAAATAATGAAAAAAATAGACGAAATAATTGAAGAAGCAAGAAAAGAAGTCGATGAAACGATAAAAGAATTTAAAAAAGGGAAGATTAAAACACTCATCAGAACTACACCAAGAGAAAGTCTTGAAGTCATAATTAGAAAAAAAATGGCTGATACTTTGAATAAAATAGCTGATATTGTCGAGAAGAGCGTTCCAGAAAATAATACCGTAATTATGGCAAAAAGTGGTGCGAGAGGAAGTATGATTAACTTAGTTCAGTGTGCTGCTTGTTTGGGCCAAGAATCAATAAAAGGAGAAAGGATAAAGATAGGGTTCCACAGAAGGACATTTTCTCACTTTAAGCCTGGTGATATTAGTTTAGAATCTAAAGGTTTTGTTAGGAATGGTTACAAACAAGGTTTGAACCCATTCGAGTTTTTCTTTGATGCTATGAACAGTAGAGAGGGGTTGATGGATAAATCATTAAAGACGAGACACAGTGGTTATCTGGAAAGAAGGTTGATCGGGGCATTGCAAGACTTAAAGGTTGAATATGACGGAACAGTCAGGGATAGTGGAAGAAAAATAATTCAATTCATACCTGGAGAAGATGGTTTGGATCCATCGAAAATACAAAAAGGTGGTATCAATGTCAGAAAAATCGCAGACGACATCTTTGGATGATGTTTGGCTACCGAATAGAATTTTAGATGAAATAGAAACGATTTGTAAAGAGAAAAAACTAAACTCAAGTCAAAGAGAGAAACTCCTTCAGGTAGTAAAAAAAGAATACTTGAACAGTTCTTTTGAACCAGGCGAAGCCGTGGGAATAATATCTGCACAATCAATATCCGAACCAGCCACACAGATGACGATGAGAACTTTCCACTTTGCAGGTTCTTCTGGTATCCAAGTTACGTTAGGTTTACCAAGGCTCATAGAAATATTCGACGCAAAAAAAGAACCGACAACGTCAACGATGACACTTTATTTGAAGAAAAAATACAACAACAAAATCGACAGTGAAAGAGTTGCTGATATGATAACTGAAAAAAGTTTGAGAAATTTTGCGGAAACTGTTTCCCTTGATTTAACGAACAAAAGAATAAGAATCAAGTTTAAAAGAATAAAAAAATCTGATTTAAAGGATACTGTCTCAAGGTTGCAGAAGAAAGTCAAGAACTATAAGATTGGTATAAAGGAAGGTACGATGATAGTTGAATCAAGAGAAAAGAAAATTATGATCAAGGACCTTCAAAGGATTAAGAAAAAATTGTTGGATCTGACTGTATCAGGCATACAAAGTGTAAAGAATGCGATTGTCGTGAAAGAGGGTGATGATTGGGTTATAAAAACTTTAGGGTCCAATTTCTTGAAAGTACAAAATTTTGAGGAAATCGATTTTATGAGAAGTTATACGAACAACGTACATGAATTGGCGAGTGTTCTTGGTATAGAGGCTGCTAGGATAGCATTGATGAAAGAAACAAAGAGTACGATGAGGCAACAAGGTTTGGATATAGACGATAGACATATAATGTTGGTCGCGGACATGATGACATTCTCTGGAGAAGTTAAACCTATTGGAAGGTATGGTGTTGCTGGAATGAAATCATCTGTTTTAACGAGAGCAGGGTTTGAAGAAACGATAAAACATCTTGTGAATGCTTCCGTGAGACAAGAAGAAGATACTTTCAACGCGATATTCGATAATGTCATGGTAAATCAACCAGTTCCAGCAGGTACGGGTATGTTTGACTTGATAGCAAAATTAGGCGAGAAATAATGGATTTAACAGACATCATAAAGGCAAAAACAAAAGAGAATAAAGTTATACTCGGTTATAATACCGTGATGAAGCTAATAAAAACCGGTAACCCAGAATTGATCGTTATTGCCAACAACTTCCCAGATGATAAAAGAAAAACCGTAGAACACAACGCTAAAATAGCTAACGTTGAATTAAAAGAATATCCAAACGATGGTGTTAACCTAGGCTTAGTATGCGGTAAACCGTTTGCAGTGGGTGTACTAGCGATAAAGAGGAGTAAGAAAGAATGACGATAACGTTCACGACAGAAACCATAAGATTGTTGACATTGTTTGAAAACGTAACGAATGTTCCTATTAGAGACTGTTTTATGAATAATGACGTAATCTATTACATAGTCGAAGAGGGTAAGATAGGTTTAGCCATAGGCAAAGATGGGTCTTCCATAAAGAATGTTGAAAAAATTATTGGAAAAAAAGTAAAAGTCTTTGAATATTCATCTGACCCTGAAACGTTCGTTAAGAACCTCATTCCTCAATGTAAAGAAATCAGCATGATAAACCAAGATGATAAACTGACGGTGGAGGTTAAAGTCAGTAAGAATGACAGAGGTTTCGTGATAGGCAGGGGAGGAGAAAAGATAAAAATTTACAAGGAGATATTAAAGAGAGTTCACAACATCTCGGATATACAGGTGAAATGATGGCAAGGGGAATGTTTTCTGCTAGAGGGTTGAAAAAGAAGAGACAGAAGTATAAGTGGAGGGATGTAAAGTACATGAAAAGACAACTACAACTGGCTAAAAAAAATCCCCTAGAGGGGGCGCCAAGAGGCAGAGGAATAGTTATAGACAAGAGAACGGTAGAACAGAAACAACCACACTCTGGCCTTATAAAAGCCGTGCGTGTACAATTGATAAAGAACAACGTTCAAGTCACTGCTTTTGTTCCTGGATCCGGAGCGATAGATATGATAAACGAACATGATGAAGTTATAATAGAAGGTGTTGGTGGCAGTCAAGGTGGCCCCATAGGAAGTCAGTGGGGTTTGAAGTATAAAGTTGTTGCTGTTAACGGTATTGACCTCATGCAGATTCTTTCTGGAAAGAAACAAAAACCCGTGAGATAAAATGTCTGAACTAAAACTTTTCAACAGATGGAGTTTTCAGGGAGTAGAAGTTAAAGACCTAGGACTCAAACCTTACATTAATTTACAGCCAATGGTTATCCCAAAGACTGGTGGAAGGTATAGTAAACGTCAGTTTTACAAATCCAAGATGAACATCGTTGAAAGACTCGTCAACAAATTAATGGTTCCTGGTCATAAGTCAAAAAAACATCTATTGACATCTGGTTTGTGTACGGGAAAAACACAGACTATATTTAATTTGGTGAAAGATGTGTTTGAAAAATTGGAGAAAAAAACTAACACAAACCCGATTGAAATTCTTGTTAGAGCTCTAGAGAATGCAGCGTTGAGGGAAGAGATAACTTCTTATCAGATGGGTGGTATCATGGTTAGAAAAGCTGTCATAACTTCACCGCAAAGGAGGATAGATGCTGCTCTTTCAGTCATAGTACAATCCGCCTACAGGAAATCATTCGGGAAGAAACTTTCCATGGCAGATGCTTTGTTCAATGAAATTCTTTATGCTTATCAGAATGATGCTTCTAAATCCGAGGCGATAAAGGAGAAAGAAAGAATTGAAAGAGAAGCTGGTGGAGCGAGATAAAAAATTAATTTAATCCAAACCCATTTTCTAAGAAATCTTTTAATGCTATTCCATCTTCTACAGATACTTTTTTTCTTGGTGGTAGAATCCTAACTTTTCCATAACCAAAATCCACGATTAAGTAAAATGGGAGTCCTTCTAGTTTATCTTTCATATACTCATAAAAATAGAATGCATTTTTTTTTGTTGACTTCACTTGCAAAAATATGCTCTTCCCATTTTTAATACAGATTAAATCAGCTTCTCCTAAACTTGCACCTGCACGTATAACTTTCCATTTGTATTTTTCGAACAATAATCTCACTTTTCTCTCTGTTCGATAACCTTTCATTTTTGTTTGTGTCATTAAAATTAATCTGGTGATTATAGAATTTATTTCTAGTTACTCAATAATTAAAAGGAGAGAATGAATTACACTCTATTGTCATTCGGTTTGATGATGATAATCTTTGGTTTGATTGTTACTTACATCATGGTAAATTCTTTCATAAAAATAACTACAAGTTTTGAAGAAATGAGTAAACAACTAGCTTCTGAGACTGTTAAAGCTAAAAGGAACGAAATAGCCATGAATTCTTTACCTGGATTAGTTATAGTAACAGTAGGCGTACTCTTAATCAGAATAGGTTTTAAGAGGGAAGATTTTTAATAGCAAACCTTTAAATTAATTTCTTTTCAAAATTACAGTATTATTTTTCAGGGGTTTAATATGACTAAAAAAGAAATGACAGAAAGAATTTTAGAAGCGATGAAAGACGTTACTAGAATAAGGAATATCGCAACATCTTCTCATGTTCATCATGGTAAAACTACTTTAACAGATAACCTAGCTGCTCTAGCAGGGATGATGGCTGATAAGACTGTTGGTGATGTTGAGAGTGGGATGTTGACATGGTTTGATGAACAAGAGAGAGAAAGACAACTCACGATATATGGAGCAAACGTTTCAATGGTTCATGAGTATGAGGGTAAGGACTGTCTGATAAACCTAGTCGATACCCCTGGACACGTGGATTTTGGTGGTGACGTCACAAGGGCTATGCGTGCAGTCGATGGAACTATAGTATTAATTTGTGGTGTGGAAGGAATAATGCCCCAGACCGAAACTGTTTTCAGACAAGCTCTGAGAGAAAGAGTCAAACCAGTTTTGTTCATCAATAAGGTTGACAGATTGATCAAAGAATTGAAGTTGACCCCAGAATCGATGCAAAAGAGGTTTGAAGATTTAATCAGGGATGTTAATGTTCTCATCCAAAAATACGTTGAAGAAAAATACAAAGAAAAATGGTTGGTGAACGTACAAGATGGTTCTGTAGCTTTTGGTTCTGCGTACAGAAAATGGGCTATCTCTATCCCTTACATGAAGAAGACTGGAATCACTTTCAAAGATATAATCGATTTAGTTTCTCAAGGAAAGGATGAGGAACTTGCAAAGAAAGCACCTCTTCATCAAGTCATTCTTGACATGATTATTAAACATTTACCCAGTCCTTTGGAAGCCCAAAAATACAGGCTAGATAAAATATGGAAGGGTGATTCGGAGAGTGATATAGGAAAAGATATGTTATCTTGCGATTCAAAGGGAAGACTTGCGATGATCGTAACTAAAATGGTTCCCGATCCTCATGTTGGTTTTGTTGCAACAGGAAGATTATTTTCTGGAAAAATTTTCAAGAGTAAAGATGTCTACCTGATAGGTCAACACAAGAGAGAAAAAATCCAACAAGTCGCAGTCTACAAAGGTATAACAAGAATACCAGTAGAAGAAGTCACTGCAGGCAACATAGCTGCTATCGTTGGTATATCAGATGCGTTCACAGGAGAGACTGTTTGTGATGCCGATCAAATCATCGAACCATTTGAAGCAATAAAACACATATTTGAACCAGTTGTTACGAAGGCGATAGAACCTAAGAATCCTATGGAGTTACCAAAATTGATAGATGCATTGAAGAAAATAGGAAGAGAGGACACGACACTTCAAATTAAGATAAATGAAGAGACAGGAGAATACTTAGTTTCTGGTCTTGGTGAATTACACTTGGATGCAAAAGTCGAGAGAAAGTTGAAAAAGATGGGTATCGAGATTGAAGCATCACCACCCATAGTCGTTTACAGAGAAACCGTAGCAGGAAGATCAAAAGAAATAGAAGGTAAATCCCCAAACAAACACAACAAATTACATTTTGTGGTTGAACCTTTAGCTGCAAACATTCTGGAAGCGATGAAACTTGGAGACATACCGTCAGATCTTGAATTGAAGAAGAAAAACCTTGAGTTACAGAAAAAATTGTCTGACCTAGGAATGGACTCGAAAGAAGTGAAGAATCTGTTGTTGATACATGAAAAGAACATACTCATCGATAAAACGAAAGGTATTCAATATCTTAATGAAATAATGGAGATGGTAAAGGACGGTTTCAAGTCTATCATGGATGAAGGTCCGATGGGAAGAGAATCATGCATTGGTTTAAAAGTCAGTCTCATGGATGCTGAGTTACATGAAGACCCTGTACACAGAGGACCTGGTCAAATACTTCCACCTGTGAGAGCTGCAATCAAAGCAGGAATTTTAGACGGTGGACCTGCACTCTTAGAACCGATGCAAATAATAAGAATAGACGTACCGACAGAAGTGATGGGCGGAGCTTTGAGAGAAGTACAAAACAGGAGAGGAAGGATCTTGGACATGACAGAAGAGAGGGGAGCATCCATCCTTCAAGCAAAAATACCAGTCGCAGAGATGTTTGGCTTCGATTCAGCCTTGAAATCTGCCACTGGAGGGAAAGGTTTTTATAGTTTAATAGATGTTATATTTGAGAAGTTACCCAAGGAACTACAAGAACAAGTCATAATAAAAATAAGAAAAAGAAAGGGTTTGACTGAGGAAGTTCCTACGGTTGAATAACATATTTAAAACTGTGATTGAATAATTAAATAGTGTTTGAGGAGGTGTAATGATGGCAGAATTACCAAAAATAAACATCATGACAGCCGGACACGTAGACCATGGTAAATCTACTTTACTGGGAAGATTACTCTACGATTCTGGTGAGATAAGAGAAGATCAAATGAGGAAGTTGAAAGAGACTGCGAAAGAATTGAAGAGAGAAACTTTCGAATTCGCGTTCGTCATGGATAAATTGAAGGAAGAGAGAGAACGTGGTGTAACAATAGACATTATGCACAAACCATTCCAAACGAAGAAATATTTCTACACTATAATCGACTGTCCTGGACACAGGGACTTTGTTAAGAACATGATTACTGGAACTTCACAGGCAGATGCCGCTATTTTTGTAGTTTCTGTAAAGGAAGGTGAAGGCGTACAAGAACAGACGAAAGAGCATGCTTGGCTGTTGAAAGTTATGGGTGTCAACCAGGTTGTGGTTGCTATAAACAAGATGGACACTGTGAATTATGATCAAAAAAGGTTTGACCAAGTCGTTACAGAGGTTAAGAAATTGTTGAGCATGGTTGGTTTTAAGGTCGATGAAATACCGTTTATTCCTGTATCTGGTTTGCAGGGGGACAACGTATTCAAGAAATCAGACAAGATGCCTTGGTATAAAGGAGGAACACTGATTGAATCCATGGATGCAACGATAAAACAACCTGAATTACCTACAGATAAACCTTTGAGAATACCTATCCAAGATGTTTACACGATAACAGGAGTTGGAACTGTTCCAGTAGGTAGAGTTGAGACAGGAATTCTTAAAGCAGGGGACACACTTGTTTTTGAGCCTTCAGGCGCAAAAGGTGAGGTCAAGACGATAGAAATGTTCCATAAACAACAGCCAGAAGCAAAGCCAGGAGATAATATTGGTTTTAACGTTAGAGGAATAGGTAAGGAAGATGCTAAGAGAGGAGATGTTGCAGGTCATCCAAATAATCCACCTACAGTTGCTAAAGAATTCACAGCACAGATAATCGTTCTACAACATCCAACCGTTATGACAGCAGGATACACACCAGTGTTCCATATCGGTACAGCTTCAGTAGCATGTAAAATAGAAGAAATAATCGCGAAGATTGACCCCAAAACAGGTTCAGTGTTAAAAGAACATCCAGATTTCATAAAGACTGGTGATGCTGCAAGGATAAGAGTTGTTCCGACAAAGATGATGGTTGTCGAGAAACAGTCAGACTTACCTCAATTAGCTAGGTTTGCGATAAGAGACATGGGAACGACTGTTGCTGCTGGAGTAGTCTTGGACGTTGTTAAAGCAAAGTAATTCTCTCTTTTTTCTTTTTCAAAATATTATTTTTTAGTAAAAGGGCTCTTCACTACTTTCTTCATCGTATTGTGGTGCAGGTTCTGCACTCTTACTCTTAGTAACTTTAAGTATACCAATTATTATTGCTGATACTAATAATACTATGACAATTGCTATTGGAACCATGGTGGTTACATCCTCTAGCATCCATTTTATGTTGTACCCTTCAATATTGAAAGTAAAAGTATTACCAGAGCAACCATCGTACGTTAACCTTATTTCATCCCCAGGGAAGTTTCTGACTCTGACGTCATCACTCTTCTCTATCGCTGAGAGAACGTCTCCATCCTTTGAATGTACCGCTGATAACAATCGACATTCCTTTCCTGATTCATCTGTTAACTTGACAGAATCGATATGGCTTCCATCCCAGAATAGATAGGATGCCTCATGCAGTATGAGTTCATACTTTCCATTAATCGGTTGCATTGTAAACCTGCTAGTGTACGTCAAATCATGATCTTTTGGAGAATGTATGTTCAACTTCTCTATTTTAATGAATTCCTTGCCGTTGAATGCTTCTAAGATAGGACAACCACCGCCTCTACCTTCTTTAATAGTTGTTGTAGTTGACTCTACAGTTGTTGTCGTAGTAGTGGCACCTTCTAGTGTCGTCATAGTTGTAGTAGAACCTGAAATTGATGTAGTAGTTGTTTGAACTGAAACTGTAGTTGTAGTGGCACCTTCTGTTGTCGTAGTAGTAGTTGTAACTTGAGATACGTCAGAACAAACCAAAGTTACATCATATGGGGCATCTCCAACATAATTGTAAACCAAGAAATAGTATGTTCCTGGTTCAAGTGTTTTTTCATCTTCTTCTGGACAGAATTCATTCATATTATTATATTCATCAATATTATCGGAACAAGGCCCACAATCGTATGTTCCTATTCTTTTATTACAACAATCTTGTTTACTACATCCTGCATAATATTTAACGATATCATCATATTCACAAGAGTCTTTACAATATCCTGTGCATACTCCATTTTCATCACATGTACAATCATAGTGACAATAATATGATTTTCCATTGGAGTAAGGACCTGCAACATCTGGACATAAACCATCCCATTTTACATAAAGGTCATAATCATACTCTGAACTAAGATATATTTTTACTTTCATTCGTTTGTCTAATGTGAATTTAAAATAGTCCTTAGCATCGTATGCTTCACCTGGGTTAACTTCTCTTCTAATGATTTGATTACAATTAATTGTATATGCATTATTTGGGCAAGAATCGTATTTTTCACTTGATTGTATTGTCATTGATGGTGAAGTTGGTAATGAAGTAGTAGTTATCGTGGTTGTTTCTCCTAAACTTGTAGTTGTAGTCTCTGAAGTAGTAGTTGTCGTGCTAGTCGATCTAACAGTAGTACTTGTTGATGTTGTTGTAGTGGAAGTAGTTGTCGTAGGTGATGTAGTTGTCGTACTCGTACTTCTAATCGTAGTCGTCGTAGTTGTAGCAATAACACAACTTACTGGGATTTCAATCATGCTAGAAGAATAATACCAATTATCACCTGAAGGAATATATTCTGCTTTTATTTTTGTTGTTCCCCCTGTACAAACCCAATTATAACTAAAAGAGCCTTCATCTATACTAGAATCAACAGAATCGATACTCTTCCACGAATCGTTATAATAATATAACTTAACATCCCTGTTAGGATATATGATTTTTTCACATGAATCAGGATTTGAACATGAGTTGTGATAACATCCTGCTCCTATTATTGAGTAATCTTCCTCATCAAGAAGTTGTCCTGTTATCTTTGTTCCATCATATTTTAAATCTACTATTTTTGTGAAAACTTTGTATAAAGCTGTTATACTCCTATCATTACCATACATCATAAAATTGTATGGTTTAGTCACATCCTTCCAATTTCCATTACCATCACAATCTTGATCCCAAAAGTGTGAGAACTCTCTTGAGTTATAATCGAATGCCTCAATGGAATGCACACCTGGAGATAATGGATAAGTGACGATTCCATCATCCGTTAATTTTCTGTTAGAATCTACTTCTATGGGCATGTTTGAAATATAATTTCCTGTAATGTCTACTCTTGATTCAACTGTTAGAATTGGAATAATTGTCATCGTGGTTGTCGTAATAGTTGATGTAGTCGTAGTTGTAATTTGAAAACATTTTCCATTTTCACATGTACTTGGAGAACAATCATGAGATGTTAAAATTATATTTTCATTTTCATCACAACGTCCTTCAATTAAAATTTTGGAGTTTACACATCTATCCAAATAATCTAAACCATAAAATGTAACATTACTACTCGTGTACCAATCTAAACCATTATCATGATCAATACAATTTTGTGCATAAACAAACGGAATAAATAGAAGAAAAATTACAATTAGAACTATTTTTTTGAATAATCTCATGTTTTATTATTTCTCTATTTTAAACTATAAAATAATAGGTCACGAGAAATTTTACATATAAAAATATTCTTTTATATTATACAATTCATGAGAGTAAAAGTCGACAATAAGATAAAACAATTCAGAACTGTCTGGTTGGAAGGAAAAACAGTAAGAATGATAAATCAGACAAAACTACCTTATAAATTCGATATTTATGATTCCAATAATCACAAACAAACGGCCGAAGCTATAAAAAAAATGATAGTTAGAGGAGCACCAGTCATCGGTGTAACGGCAGCATATGGAATTGTACAGGCATGTCTTGAAGCACCTGAGGATGAATTTGATGAATACGTAAAAAATGCAGCTATTAATTTAAGAAACACAAGACCAACTGCCCACAACCTTTTTTGGGCAATTGATAGAATGATGAAAACTATCGATAGTGGATGTTCTATCAGCGAAAAAAAGAAGTTAGCAATTGAGGAAGCTAACAAGATTGCTGAACAAGATGTGGATGTTTGCAAGAAAATCGGTGAATACGGTAACAAACTGATTAAAAATGGAAATAAAATTTTAACTCATTGCAACGCTGGTGCACTGGCAACAGTCGATTATGGTACAGCTCTAGCACCGATTCGTTTTGCTCATTATGAAAAGAAGAAAATATTTGTTTTTGTCGATGAAACGAGACCAAGATGTCAAGGTTCAAAGTTAACGGCATGGGAATTATTACAAGAAGATATTCCTCACTCGATTATTGCAGACAATGCAGCCGGTTATTACATGCAAAAAGGAGAAGTTGACTTGTGTATTGTAGGGGCTGACAGAGTTACTGCAGACGGATCGATCGCGAATAAAATAGGAACTTATGAGAAAGCAGTTTTAGCAAAAGAAAACAATATTCCTTTTTATGTAGCTGTACCATCTAATACGTTTGATAAGAACATTAAATCTGGAAAGGATATTCCTATAGAAGAAAGAAGTGAAGAAGAAGTTACTCATATTTCTGGGTTTATTGATGACGATATCAAAAATGTTAGAATTGCACCTGAAGGTTCTCATGCGAAAAACCCTGCTTTCGATGTTACATCTGCAAAATATATTACCGATTTTATAACCGAGAAAGGTATTATAAATCCAAGGGATATAAAAAAGTTATTGAATTAATATTAAGGGGGAATTGAAATGGATTGGGGAAAGGAAAATCGTTTATCAAGACTTATACAGCCCGATGGACATTGTTTGTTTTTACCTATAGACCATGGATATTTTCAAGGACCTACTACTAAATTAGAAAAACCTGGCGAGACTGTCAAACCATTACTTCCTTATTGTGATGCGATCTTTGTTACGAGGGGAGTGTTACGTTCATGTATTGATTCCAGTAATGCGACTCCAATAATCCTCAGAGTGTCTGGTGGTACTAGCATGGTAGGAAAAGACTTAGCTAATGAAGGTATTACAACATCCGTAAAAGAAGCTGTACGTCTTAATGTGGCCGCGGTTGGCATGTCTATCTTTGTTGGCACTGATTATGAACACCAAACACTATTGAACCTTGCGAGACTTGTCGATGAAGCAGAAGAATACGGGATTCCAGTGATGGCTGTCACTGCTGTCGGAAAAGAATTAGAGAAAAGGGATGCAAGATATCTTGCTCTTTGTTGCAGGATTGCAGCTGAACTTGGTGCGAGTGTAGTTAAGACTTATTGGTGCGAAAATTTTGATAAAGTTGTGAATGGTTGTCCGGTTCCTGTTGTTATGGCCGGTGGACCTAAAGTAGATACAGAACGTGAAGTGCTAGAATTTGTCTACGATGGGATGCAAAAAGGAGCTATAGGGGTTAACTTGGGGAGAAACATCTGGCAGTCTGAACACCCAGTTGCTATGATTAAAGCTTTGAGAGCAATCATTCATGAGAATGCTAATGTGAAAGAAGCTAATAATTTACTCGAAAGTCAAAAAAAGAAAAAATAAAGATGGTATAATGTTTGGTTTTGGAAAAAAACTAATTGATGTGATTCTCGAAAAGTACAATTTTTCTCCAGGTGAAAATGTAAAAGGAAAAATTTCCTTAACTTTGGATAAAATAATTCATGCTAAACAATTGAGAGTAGCTTTAATTGGTGAAAGAACATCTCCAGTTACTAAAACTCAACCAGATGGTAAATCGTATCAAACACAAGAAAAAACATACGTTTTCAATTTTCAGATGCCATTAGATGGTGAAAAGGATTATCAACAAGGAGAGTATACATTTGAAATAAAAATACCTTTAAACGTTCTTCAAAATGTACCATTAGAAGGTAAAATTGGAGGAATATTAAAAACTATCCAAGTCCTATCCATGGCTAGTTCAAGAATTTCTTGGTATGTTCAAGCAAATTTAGATATACCATTGGGGTTTGACGTTTCTAAAAGAGTTCAAATTAATATTGTATAAATTCATTCAAGGAAGATTTTATGCGAGTAGCGATGTATTACAACAGCAAAGACATAAGAATAGAAGAAATACCAAAACCTAAGATTGGTCCCGATGAATTATTAGTAAAAATTATGGCGTGCGGTATCTGTGGCAGCGATGTGATGGAGTGGTATCGAATCAAGAAAGCGCCACGAATCCTTGGACATGAAATGACTGGAAAAATAGTCGAAGTCGGAAAAAATGTAAAAATTTTCAAAATTGGCGACAGAGTCTTTGTATCCCATCACGTTCCTTGTAATAAATGTCAATATTGTTTAGATGGTCAACACACTGTCTGTGAAACTTTGCATAGTACGAACTTTGATCCAGGTGGTTTTACCGAATACGTTCGTGTACCAAAGATAAACGTTGAACTTGGAACTTTTCTATTACCAGATGAAATGTCTTTTGAAGACGGGACTTTTATCGAACCTTTGGGTTGTGTTATAAGAGGACAGAGAAGAGCAAACATAAAATCAAACCATACAGTGCTGGTAATTGGCAGTGGTATTTCTGGTATACTTCACATACAGCTTGCCCATGCTAAAGGTGTAAAAAAAATTATTGCAACTGATGTAAACGAATACCGTTTGAATTCTGCAAAAAAATTCGGAGCAGATGTTGTGATCAATGCTAAGGAAGATGTGCCAAATCGAATAAAAGAGGTTAACGATGGAAAGTTAGCCGATAGAGTAATAGTCTGCACGGGAAATTTATCGGCTATTAACCAGGCTTTAAAATCTGTAGACAAAGGAGGCACTATTCTATTCTTTGCTCCTACCGATCCCAATACAAATATTAGTTTATCTTTCAATGATTTTTGGAGTAGTCAAGTAACATTAATGAGTACATATGCTGCTGTCTCTGTTGATATTAAAGAAGCTATAGAATTGATTCGTTCTCGTAAAGTTAACGTTCATGATATGATAACGCATAGATTGAACCTGACAGAAACTGGTAAAGGTTTTAAAATAGTTGCTGATGCTAAAGAATCTATCAAAGTTATAATTGAACCACATAAATAAATTCATTTAAGTTCAAAAATTATTCAAGTGATCCGATGGAAGAAATTAAAAAATTCAAGACTGAGTTTGTTTCTGACGATTTGCCTGATGAAAAAGAAATTAAAGATTTAATACAATGGTTTAATCAATTCCATAAAAACAATTTAAGACCAAACTTAAGCTTCAGGATTGAAGACGGGTTTGTGATAACTGCAGATGGTTTAGAAGCTAACAGTAATTTATCGAATGATTCTCTTGTGGGTGTCATCAACTATGACGTTTATAAAAATGTTTTTTACATCGAAGGTAAGAAAGAACCATCGATAGAATCCGTAATGCATTTTTTAATCTACAATACTCGTGATGAAATCAACGCTATTTTTAACGGTCATCATGATTTAATCCTGAAGAATGCAGAAAAAATAAAATTACCCGTAACAAAGAATGAACAATCACCAGGAAGCATGGAACTTGCGAACGAAGTTCTGGATATATTAGGCAACAATAATTTTGTTGTGATAAGAAACCATGGTTTTGTTTCTCTTGGTAGAAATATGAAAGAAGCGGGAGAATTAGCGATAAAGATTCTTAAGAAAGCTCAGTCTTTGAAATAAAAATTAAAACTTACCTACAATCTCTTTCATTATATCTCCCAACTTTGGGTTCACTTCTTTCATTACTTCTTTCGGTTTGGACATCGTTAACCCTTCCACTACACCGCAAGCATAATTTATTCCGATAGCTATTGTTGCGTATGTCATCCCTAATTCTTTCGATAGAATGACTTCTGGTACTATATTCTGTCCGATAACGTCTGCTCCCAACGTTCTGTATGCTCTTACCTCAGCAGGAGTCCCAAGCCTTGGACCAATCGTGTTCACATAAATTCCTCTTTCATGGAAAGTATAGTTCTTTTCTTTACATATCTCTATTAAAAAGCTTCTCAAAGTTACTGAAAATGGATAAGTCATATCAACATGCACAGGTTCTTTTTTGAAAACATCATAGAAAGTATGAGGTTCTCCAGTGAAATCTAAAAAGTCATCGATGATTATAAAATCCCCTATTTTTATATTCGTGTTTATGATACTAACAGAAGCTATAGAAATGATGTTTTCAACTCCAAGCGACCTCAACGCATAGATATTAGCCCTATGGTTTATATTATGAGGCGGTATACTGTGTTTTTTTCCATATCTAGGTATAAAAGCAACATTTTTTTCACTCAAGACACCTATTGATACTTTTTCAGATGGTGGACCATAGGGTGTTTTTACATCTTTTTCCGTAGCATTACTAAATAGTTTATAAATTCCCGCTCCACCGATGATACCAATTTTAACATCCATGTTAAATGTATTTTAATTTTGATTTTAAAACATTTCATATGAATAAAATTAGAGTGGTTGAATGAAAGCTGAAATAGGTATAATAGGTGGTACTGGGGTTTACGACCCTAAAATTTTCAAGAATATAAAACCCGTTAGCGTGAAAACGCCATACGGAAGGACTTCTGATTCATACTTGATTGGAGATTTTGAGAAAAGAAAAGTAGCATTCTTGGCGAGACACGGTAGAAAACATACGATACCCCCACACGACATAAATTTCAAAGCAAACATATTTGGTTTTGAAGAACTAGGCGTGAAAAGAATATTGGCTTCGTGTGCTACTGGTTCTTTGAAAGAATATTATAAACCTGGAGAAATAGTTATACCTGACCAATTCATAGATTTCAAGAAAACAAGGACAACTTTTTATGATACAAGTGATGTCACTCACGTTTCTTTGGCCGACCCATTTTGCCCAGAATTAAGAAAAGCTTTGATTGAATCTTGTGAGAAATTAGGAATAACATATCATGGTAAAGGAACTTATCTTTGTATTGAAGGTCCTAGATTTTCTACAAGGGCAGAGAGCAGGATGTTCAGAAACTTTGCTGAGTTAATAGGAATGACAGGAGTACCAGAAGCAATATTAGCAAGAGAAAAAGAGATATGCTTTGCGATAATAGCGACAATAACAGATTATGATGTAGGAATAACAGAAAAAGAAAAACCCGTTTCAGTTGATGATATTATTCATATTATGAAAGAAAGTGAAAATAAGGTAAAAAATATCTTAAGAGATGCTATCCCTAATATACCTGAAGACAGAGAATGCTTTTGTAAAGATGCATTAAAAAACGCAAAAGTTTAATTCATTTTGTTCTTTACCCAACCTTCACCATTTTCTACAGCAATATTTCTTGCGACTAATTCCCCAATTATCTCTAAAAGATGTTCTTCTGACACATCAATCTTAAACCTTTCCTTCAAACATTTTCTGATTTCTTTGATAGGACATCCTTTCTTTTCATCCAATACTTTAGGTACGATGTTGCACATATCCTCGATATAATTCCAAGGCCACATCACCCAAATCCAATTCACTAATTCTTTGCTGTAATAATCTGGAACAAATTTTGAATGTTTAAAATGGAATATTGCTGCTGTTTTTATTTTTTCAGGTTTAAGCTTTTCCACGAACTCTTTTGCAATAATCATACTCTCTCCAGTATCTGTGATATCGTCAACGATCAGGACTTTCTTTCCGGATAAATCAGCATTGATAGGGTATCTCAAATGCGCCTTCCCATCCTTAGTGGCAGTTACGCCCCAGTGATCGACTTTTATGGAGACTAAATCTTTAATAATCAACAAATCGCAGATGACTCTGGCAGGTACAAATCCCCCTCTCGATAGGGCAATTACTATATCTGGTCGATAATTATCTTTTTTAATTTTTTTCACGATTTCCTTGATATTTTCGTGCAATTCATCCCATGAAGGGAGCCAACAATCAAATTTTTCCATACAACCAAATATTTATTGATTAAATAATTTTTATAAATAGGTATGTTGATATTATGCCGATAAATAAAGAAAATTTAAGAGACTATCTCTCAAAAGTTTTTAGTTCAGATATTACAGTTACAAACATAGAAAAACTGGGAGAGGGCTTCCATGCCGAGGGATTTTTAATTCAAGCAAAAGATAAAAATGGTCAAGATAAACGTTACATATTAAAAACTTTGAGGGGAGAGGGTTTTGGTCATGATTATCCTTCAGATAGGGCCAATGTCGTGATAAGATCTTTACTCGACTATAACCTTTTACCAAATCATATCAAGGCTATAGATGTTGGTTCAATACAGGACGACGGTACACTACTAACTCTCGGAAGACCGAATGATTTCTTCATAATCATGGAAGAAGGGAAAGGTACAGAATACTGGAAAGATTTAGATGAAATGAGGAACAGAGGAAGTTTGTTAAAAAACGATCAAGAAAGGATTAAAGTCTTGGCAGATTATTTGGCTAAAATTCATTCTGAAAAATACACTGGTAACACCAAAGAATCTCTGTACAAGAGAGTTGTGAGAGACTTTGTTGGGCATGGAGAATTGACAATGGGTGTGATAGATACTTTTCCTGATAAACTGGATTTTGTTTCAAACAAAGAATTAGTTAAAATCGTTAAGAAGATGGTGGAATGGTGGGACAAAATTAAAGGTAAGAATCAGAGGTTGACTGTTGTTCATGGTGATTTTTATCCAGGCAACATATGGTTTGATGATAAAAAGTTAGTTGTTTTTGACAGGAGTAGGTTTAGGTATGGTGACCCCGCTGATGACGTGACATGTCTGACAATGAATTTCATCAATTATTCTGTAATGTCTTATAGTGAATTTAAAAATCCATTCAAAAAACTGACTGAATCATTCTTCGCACAATATTTCAATAATAGGAATGACAATGAAATGTTCAGAGTCTCACCTTTGTTCTTTGCTTTTCGTTCATTAGTATGTATACATCCTGTCTTCTATTCTGCCGAATGGTTAAAGAATCATGATTTTAGAAAAGAAATGATAGAAAATTTAAACGATTCAAAAAAGAAGATAATTAATTTTACAAGAAACATATTGAATGAAGAAGAATTTAACGTTAAAAAAATCAATTCATATCTAAAGGATTGATATGGATACAGAATATTGGCTCAATGTTTGCAAGGATATAGGAGAAAAAGTTTTTGCAGAGATTAAAAAACAAATCGGAAATGAAGAGAGTAGAAAAGTCATGGGAATGGGCTCTGGTGGTGACAAGACTTTAATCATAGATGACCTTGCTGAAAAAGTAGTATTAGATGAACTGAAAAAAACTGGAAAAAGTTTTAAGATAATATCTGAAGAATTCGGAGAAAAAATTATTGGCACAAAACCAGAAGTTACAATAATTGTTGATCCTATAGACGGTTCAAACAACGTGAGGTTTGGAATTCCTTTCAATTCTTTATCTATTGCAATAGGAGATCTTTCTGGAAAAATTAAAGGAATAGAAATCGGTTATGTAAAGGATTTTGTAAGAGGAAGTAGTTATTATGCAACCAAGGGAAAAGGCGCTTACAAGAACGATAAAAGAATACATGTCAGTAAAGAAGAAATCGGATGTTTATTGATTGATGTTGTATTAGAAAGAGAGAAAAATTTTAAAAGAATCGGTGATGTTGGTAAAAACTTTCCTTTTGTCAGAATGCTGGGTTCAGCCTGTCTAGCAATGTGTTTTGTCGCCAGAGGTAGTGTTGATGGTTATGTTGGGTTGAGTGCTAAGAGAACTTTAGATTATACGGCAACTCAACTAATAATAAAAGAAGCTGGTGGAGTTGTTAGAGATATTGACGGCAAAGATATCTCAGAATATGATATAGGTTTCAACATAGACATGAACATACTTGCAGCAACAAACGATAATATGTTCAAAAAAATAAAATCTGTATTAAAGTGATAGAATGAAGGGCTGGGCCATTTGGTTGACTGGTTTACCTGGTTCTGGAAAGACTGTGAGAGCGAGAGAACTTTTGAACAAATTGAATGAAAAAAAAATCAAGTTTGAATATCTTCGAATGGATGAAATAAGAAAGATATTGACGCCTAAACAAGAATACACAGAAAAAGAAAGAGATCATGCTTATCGAGCTTTGATACTGATAGCAAAATTCTTGACAGAAAATGGAATCAACGTGATAATAGATGCTACTGGCCACAGAAAAATTTGGAGAGAATTAGCAAGACAAACGATTCCCAATTTTGCTGAAGTCTACATCAAATGTCCTTTGAGTGTTTGTATGAAGAGAGAGGCTGGCAGAAAAGATAATTTGATTGTCAGTAACCTTTACAAAAAAGCCCTAGAAAGAAAGCTAGGTGGTAAAAAGAAAAAGTTGGTCGGTCAAGTAATTGGCGTGGATGTTCCTTTCGAAGAATCTGATAAACCAGATTTAGTAATAGAGTCATACAGGTTCGACCCGAGAGAGTCTTCAAGAAAAATTTTGAGGTTGTTGAACAAGTTTAAAACTTAAATCTATTAAAGAATATTTTATTCAGGATGAGGGGTTATTTTATGAAATTCAAAGTAAAAGATTTATCGTTGGTTAAACAAGGCAAATTGCAAATAGCTTGGGCAGAAAGTCGAATGCCTGTTCTCATGAAAATCAAGGAAGAGTTCGAGAAGAAAAAACCATTCAAAGGTTTAATAATAGGTGTTGCTCTTCATGTCACTAAAGAAACTGCTGTCCTCGTTAAAACTTTAAAGGCTGGTGGGGCAGAAGTTGCTCTATGTGCAGCCAATCCTTTATCGACTCAAGATGATGTTGCTGCTGCTTTAACCGAAGAAGGAATCAACGTCTTTGCATGGACTGGTGAGAATGAAGAAGAATATTACTGGTGTATGAATCAAGTCCTGGATTTCAAACCCAACGTGACTCTGGACGATGGTGGTGATCTAGTTAACACAATCCACATGAAAAGACAAGACTTGATAAAGAACGTTTTCGGCGGACAAGAGGAAACAACGACTGGTGTGATAAGACTGAGAGCAATGGCAAGAGACGGTGTATTAAAATATCCGATGTTTGCTATAAATGACACGCCAACAAAGGGTTTATTTGACAATATTTACGGGACTGGCCAGAGCGCAATCGATGGGATACTGAGAGCAACCAGTATGATGATTGCAGGAAAAACTTTTGTTGTGTGTGGTTATGGTCGCTGTGGTTATGGTCTAGCAAACAAAGCAAAAGGCATGGGAGCAAATGTGATAGTCACAGAAGTCGAACCCGTTAAAGCTTTGCAAGCAGTAATGGATGGATACAGAGTCATGCTTTTGAAAGAAGCAGCAAAAATAGGGGATATTTTCATCACTATTACCGGAGACAGAGATGTCATAAGAAAAGAACACATAGAACTCATGAAAGACGGAGCTATAATCGGCAACACGGGTCATTTTAACGTCGAAATAAACGTTGAAGATTTGGAGAGTATATCGAAGAGTAAGAGAGAGATAAGAAAACACGTTGAAGAATACACTTTAAAAAATGGGAAGAAAATTTATTTGCTCGGTAAGGGAAGAATAATCAACCTAGTAGCAGCAGAGGGTCACCCATCAGACGTAATGGACATGTCTTTTGCTGATCATGCCCTATGCTGTGAGTATTTGGTTAAGAATTATAAGAAACTTAAACCCGATGTCTACAACGTACCGAAAGAAGTTGATGACAGAGTCGCACAACTGAAACTGGAATCCATGGGAATAGAGATAGATCAACTGACAGAAAGACAGAAAAAATACTTAACCGATTGGAAGGAAGGAACTTAGAACAGTTTCTTTAAAGTTAAAATATATATTAATTTTTTCAATGTCTACAAAAAATATTTAAATCTACCTCTCTTAGAGTATTGTCACAGTGATTGAATGCAGATAGCCAGAATCAAGCTTTCAGGGCGAGAACCGAAGCAACTAGACGAGATTTGTGTAGAGATAATAGGGGTTGCTAAGAAATTCGGGATTGACTATAAGGGACCGATTCCCTTGCCTACAAAACATTTGAAAGTAGCACCTTTGAAGACGCCATGCGGAGACGGGACAGGGCACGGAAATGCGACGTTTGACAAGTGGGAATTGAGAATTCATAAAAGGTTGATTGACTTGCAGGCTGATGATAGAGCTTTAAGACAAGTTCTGAGAGTTGCTATTCCACAAGGAGTTCATATTTCCATTAAATTACAAGATTGATTCATGAACATAATGTAGATTCTTATCACAAAGGCCATTTTTCAACTTCCCATGTTTTATCTATAGGAAGTTCTTTTACTATGAAACATTTCAGATTCTTTTCTTTTTTAGAAATCATTTCTACGATTGGTATTGTTGTCTCTATTCTACCGTTTTTTATTCTTATGAGATTGTTTTTAATCTTGTATTTTCTCATTATTTTTTTCAGAACATCATTTGAGTTTTTTGTTTCTATTATACCCTTTTCAATAAAACCATCTTCATCAACAATCTCATAATTCTTTTTTATATTTTTTGCTCTTCGTATCCATCTTTTCTTCAATTGATGTACGTTTTTCGTCGTTGCAGAACAATAATGAACATTCAATTTCTTTGTATTTTTACTTGCAAATTCTAACAATTTTTTTGCAGTATTTTCAGAACTTTTTACGGCTGTAGGTTCATTTTTTTTGATTTCATAACCTCTTTTTTTCAAAGCCCCCAAATTTCTATCAGAAAATTCAAGTTCATTCAAATTAAGAAACTTTACACCAAAAACCTCACAAAACAGTATAAGTTTCTTCAATGCTTCAAACTTCTCTGGAATGACTGGGACTTCCACACCGACATCCCAATCGAATTTCAACGCTTTTTTAATGACATTCCAATCATTCTGTAAATGGAATCTTATTTCATCCAAACCAGAATCGTACAATTTTTTTAATTTATTCTCTGTCAAATCATCCTTAGATGTGTATAGATGAATATGAAAGCCTTTACCGAAAGTTTTTTTGAGAAGTTTTACGAGACGTATAGTTTTTTCTAAATCTAATAATGGTTCACCGCCCGTTATACCTGCACCCTCTGCGTCTATCAGTCTAGCTTCTTCTATTATGTCTTTATTCGACTTGACTTCTTTTTCATTCGCTAAGGTTATTGACTTCTGCCATCTTTTTTTGGATATGGTGCAGTACCAGCAATTTTTCTTGCATTTTCCAGTGATGAATAAAACTAGTTTAGAACCCCTCGTGCAATGATAACAACCTCTAGGCAAATCTCCTATTAACATCGAGTTTGAGAATATTTTTTTTATCTGTCTCATTTTACCAGATTATTATTGAAATGATAACTTATTTATTCTACTATGGGACATGAGTTGTGAAGAAGATTTAATTCTTAAATTCAAATGGACTTAATAAAATAGTAAAAAAAGAGAAGAACAACGGTGTCAAAAACGTTTATATTAAGTCTCTAAAAATTATAAATAAAATGTGATTAAAATGGACATACCATGGATACTCGTTTCAATTGTAATTATAGCCGTAGTATTAGCAATAATCAGTATTTTTTGGCTAAAAAAGAAAGGATGGAAGAGAAAAGTCGACTATCGTAGTTATTTTAACATGGGTATAATATGGTTTCCTTTGGGTATAGTTTTTTATCTGATTTTTGAAAACATGATAGGTCTCTGGTTTTTACTCATGGGATTGGTGTATCTCTCGATTGGTCTAAAAAATAAAAACAAATGGGGTAAACCACAAAAAGTATCGCCTAAAGATCAGAAGAGAATGGCTATTATCGTAGCATTATTAGTGATTCTATTTGTTTTAGGAATAATAGTATTTGAGATATTTTATTACGGAGATGTATCAAAATCTGAAATAGAAAAAAATTGTATAGATTCAGGAGGAACTGTTAAAACATCATTGTGTTGTAAGTCAGTTACTGATTTTCCGAATTTGTGTTTGATTGGTGCGTGCGGATGTGCCCCAGATCAAAGTCATGAAGTGAAAATTTGTGAGTGTCCGGAAGGAAAATGTTTTGATGGCAACTCTTGCGAATAAAATTTTGATATAGTAAGGAGGTAAAACAATGGCTGAGAAAAAAGAAAAGAAAGAAAAGAATGGTGCTGCTGGTCTGTTTATTCCTGCCGGTTTATTCATCGGGTTTGCTTTAGGTTTTATTTTTAACAATTTACCAGCTGGAATATTTGGTGGTTTGGGAATAGGGTTCCTCTTATTTGCAATAGTTTTACTAATGAAAAAATAAACACTTACAATTTACAAACCAAGCATATCGATGTAATCTTCCCCACTAGTTAGCTTTGATTCGTCTACCTTTAACGTCTCATCGATAATTTTTAGAATTTCTTCTTTCATCTCTGGAAGTTTATACGCAGTCCTCCAGTAGTAAGCTGGAATTACGTTTGACCTATGATCGAACATTAAACTGCCTGTTATAGTCAAATTTTCGATGATCATGCGTGTCTCTCTCAAGACTCCATGAGGAGACAGTATCTTGAACCAACCGTGTTCGTATCTTTGTCCGTACAAGTAGTCATAATACATTGGTGTATTCTTTTTTGGTATCAAGTTCCTGAAACGAACAAAGTCGGGGTTTATCTGATTTAAAATGTCTGCAGTGGCCAAGGCATGAGGGACTGTCAATAATTTTCCACCCAGCCCGAGGATGACGTATTCACTCAGTTCAAAGCCTGCTTTTTTAACGTCTAATCCAGCATCCACCATTTCTGTAGGATAAAGACCTTTATTCATGTACATCAACAGGAGATCATAACCACTCTCTAGACCTACGTGTAACCTATGAAGACCGGCCTTTCTTATCCTTATTAATTCTTCCGATGATTTTCTTTGAATGGTATGTGCCCTGGCATAACTGGTAACTCTCGTTATCTTTGGGAATTGTTCATATAAGTATTCTAAAGCTTTGACTAGATTATCAGTCTTCATTATGATACTATCAGCATCTCCGATGAAGACCGTAGTTCTTTTATCGAGTTCTCCTTCTTTCTCTAGATAATTTTTCCAACCATCTATTTCTTTTTTTATTTGTTCTACAGGTTTTATCTTGAATTCCGTGTACTCGTTCAAAGGGCAGAACCTACATTTTTTCCAAGGACAACCTTCTGTCCATTGCAACGATATACTCTCAGCTTCAGCTTCAATCGGCGGCATGTAAGAAGCTCTGACAGGTTCTTCTACCATGTCTTAATTTATTGAAGAAAAAGTTGAAATAACTTGAATTAGATAGATTTTTGTTCTTGAGGGTTCAAATTCCACCTCCCACATTGGCTATTACTATCTGTAAGTAAAATTCTGTGCGATGGACAATATACTTATTTCTTTTTATGTTTTGTACTTTTAGGATGACAGTATGTTTTCTTCCCAACTTTATGTGTATGATATTTTTTACCCATTTTTTATTCTCCTATATAACTATTACACAGAGCTAATTAAATAATCATAGAAGAAGAAATGAAAGAATCAGATAGATTTTTGATTTTGATTGCTATAATCTAATCATGAAAATAATTCCTATTGCATTCGATTCTCTCGGCACTAGGGGAATGGCGACTTATGTCGAGACCGACGATGTCAAAATATTTATCGACCCCGGAGTTTCTCTTGCTCCGATTAGATTTTCACTTCCCCCGCATCCTTTAGAATTGAAAAGAATGAACGAACACTGGACTGAAATCGTTAAACTGGCAAAGAAGTCTGAAGTCTTGATAATAACTCACTACCATTATGACCATCACAACCCATGGGAGAACTTGGAGATATACGACGGTAAGACTGTCCTGATAAAACACCCGACCGAGAACATCAATTACAGTCAGAAAGGAAGGTCTGCATTCTTCTTAGACCAGATAAAAGATAGACCGAAGAAATTGGAGTATGCTGACGGGAAGAAATACCAGTTCGGCAAGACTAAATTAGAATTTTCTAAAGCTGTTTTTCATGGGACTAATCCTAGACTTGGATACGTGATAGAAGTCTTTGTCGATGACGGATTTAAGTTCTTGCATACTTCTGATGTTGAGGGGCCGAACAATGATGCTCAAGCTGAATTCGTGCTGGAGAAGAAACCAAACCTAGTGTTTTCTGATGGACCGTTGTCATATATAATGTACAGGTTTGGGACGAAGGCGATGAACAGTTCTGTAGAGAACATGATCAAGATAATCTCGAAATGTCCCCTAGAAGCTTTCATAACAGACCATCATTTCCTGAGAGATTTGAGATGGAAGGATAAGATTTCTAAAGTGTTTGAGGTTGCTGAGAAGAAGAAAGTTAAGGTTGGGACCGTGGCTGATTATTTAGGAAAACCGATAGATATGCTTGAAGCTCATAGAAAAGAATTGTACCAGAAATATCCTGGAATGAAAGTTGAGACGAAGAAGAAGATGTTTGAAGAATGAATTGTGGAAGTTAAAAAAAGAAAAGAAAGAGCTTAGGCATCCCTTGCTTTCAGTGTCTTTCTTTTGTTTGCACTGGCTCTTTCAACGGCTCTCCTCACCATTGCTGCTACGTCTGTATCTAATTTCTTTAAGAAATCTTCACCAACGTTTGCTCTCCCCTTTACTAATTCTCTGACTGCACTCTTAACGACTAAAGCCATTTATTTACACCTCCTTATATCATTTTTTAGATAATTTCCATTGAAATAGTTAAGTTGAAATTTAAAAACTTGATTTTTGAATAATAGATTGTGAAACTTACTTTCTACGGCGGTGTTAACGAGATAGGCGGTAACAAGATTCTCCTAGAAGACAGTGGAACAAAAATATTCCTTGATTTTGGAATGCCTTTCACTCAAGTCGGTAAGTTTTTTTCCGAGTTCTTACAACCTAGAAAATGCGGTGGTATAGGTGATTTTATAGAGTTTTGTTTATTGCCAGACTTGAAAGGGCTTTATAGAAGAGATTATCTACAACACATGGGAAGAAAACCAGAAGACACTGAATACCAAGGTGTTTTGTTGACACATGCGCATGCTGACCATGCTGCCTATATCCATCATTTGAGAGAAGATATTCCCATCCATTGCTCAGAGGAAACTTATGCGATACTGAAGGCATTGAATGATACGGCAAGTGGTAGTTTTACTGACTTGACAGAGTTTACAAGATGTTTCGAGACTTATGTCAACAAGAAAGGGGAGATAAGCAAGAAGAACACAAAGACACATCCAGATATTGTCGCACCAAGAAAATTCGATATTTTCACATTTGGTAAGAAATTCAAGATAGACAGCATAGAGATAATTCCTTACAATGTTGACCATTCTTTGCCTGGCGCTACTGGTTTTATAATTCATACATCCTCAGGTACGATTGTCTACACTGGCGATTTTCGTTTTCACGGCAGGAGAGAAAAGAAGACTGTTGAATTTTTAGAAGCATGCGAAAAGCCTGACGTGTTGATAATAGAAGGCACAAGGATAGACGAAGAAAGTTCCATGAAAGAAAAGGATGTGGAGGATGAAGTCTCTGTAATAACTTCCAAGTCAAAAGGACTATCGGTCTGCAACTGGCCTGTTAGGGATACTGACAGGTTGATCTCTTTCTTGAATGCTGCGAAGAAGGTTGACAAGAAACTTACGATAAGCCTTAAACAAGCCTATCTTATAGAACAATTAAGTAAATGTAAGGATTCCAATGTGCCTAAGCTGGATGATAAGAACCTGGTCTTGTATGCGATGAGAAAGGACTGGGGTGTCATAGGCAGTGAATGTGACGAGAGGTTGATAAGAGCTGATTATGACAAATGGGAAAGGGATTATCTTGATGGTTCCATATGCTATAAGGATGTTCGTGATCGTCAAAAGGAATACATGTTCTTCTGCACGAACTTTGACTTGAAAGAATTGATTGATATAAAACCCGTTGAGGGTTCTGTCTATATCAAATCTGTTTGTGAGCCGTTTGATATTGAAATGGAGGTGGACTGGAAGAGGATAGAGAACTGGATAAATCATTTTGGTATGGGTTTGAATTCTACTCATGTGTCTGGACATGCTTCAGGTCCACAGTTAAGAGATTTTGTAAAGACTGTTAAACCCAAGATGGTTATACCTGTCCATACACTGCATGCCAATTTTTATGATAAATGGTGGGATAAGGTTCATTTGTTGAAGAAAGTTGGAGATGAAGTAGAGATTAAATAAATTAAAAATAGTAATTCAAATAGTGAGTTAATGAAATTTTGGCTTTTGGCTGGTAGTTTAGAAAATTGGGATAGAGCAATTTCTGATAATGTTTGGGGCGTCAGAGAAGGACTAAAGAGATTTTGGGATCAAATTTCAATCGGTGATATTTTAATTTTTTATGTAACTAGTCCTGTGAGTGGTGTAATTGGTATTGGAAAGGTTGAGAGTAAATTAAAGCAAGATAAACCTCTATGGCCTGATGAAGTTCGTGAAGACAAGGTTATCTATCCATATAGATTTGGGTTTATTGCTGAATATGTTGTACCTAAACCATATTGGCAAAATAATAAAATCAACATAAGAGATCTTAAAATTCAATATAGATCTGGATTAAATTCAATTTCTGATAAAGATGCATTAAAAACTTTGTTTGAAAGAATGGATTCTGGTTGGAATACAAAATTAACCAGCCTAGTATCAGTAAAAGAAGAAAAGAAAATAGAGAAACCATTGAATCTTCATGATGAAATGAAAGAAAAAATTCTTGAAATAGGAAAAATTGAACGATTCATTAGTGAAACTGAATATCCTATGAACAGTCAAAGATTGGATGTAGTGTGGAGAAGAGTAGCTGCAAGTGTTCCCACTTATGTATTTGAGGTGCAAATTGGTGGAAATGTATATCAAGCCTTAGCTAAATTAAAACATGCTTATGACATTTGGAATAGCAATATATTTTTAATAATTAAGAGAGAAGACATCGGAAATGTAGAAGAACTTCTTGGTGGGGTATTTCATGAAATTAAATATAAACTAAAGATAATTACAACAGATAAAATTTACAGATTATTTGAAATACAAAAAGAAGATGTTGGTTTAAAATCCGAATTAGGTCTGATTTAAAAAATTGAATGGATAGATTTTTGTTCTTAAGGAAATAATCTAATCATGAAAAAGAAGCGAGACGTCTTCTGGACTATCGTCACTTTACCATACATCTACTTCGCTCTAGGCTTCATCTTCCTCTATGTCGGGTTGAATGTATACTTCGGCGGCTATCACGGTGTTGACTTGATGTTCAACCGATGTCTAATAAGTCTTGTCACTAACAACTCTGAGATAATGGAATACAGAGAGACTTTGAAGATAAGAGATGGTAACGTTACTGACATTTCTTCTTTGGAACTGTATAGTCGTGGGGTTGTCTTCATTAAACAACCCAGTCAAGTTCCTTATAGTTGCTGGGATGCTCTTTGGTGTTGGGATTAGTATGTTGTTGAAAGATTATCTAAAATAAGTTTTTTATTTTATTCTATTTTTCACCTTTACTTTTTGTAAGTTTTTTTCGCCTCTTGCAGGACTTTTTTCAATAGAGTTCCTGCGGGCATCTTTTTCTTGACTTCTTTCACGTGGTCTAACCATTTTGACATTCTTTCACCTCTTTTTTACAATATTCAATATTATCCATATTATACAATAAAATGACTTTATTTATTTTTAAAGGTCGTTAACCCCTTTTTCTCTTTCAAAATAATCAGAATCATATAGACTTTTGTTCTTGGGAAAAATAAAAAAAAGGATGTCGAAATAATTATAAATTTCAACAACAATAAGGTTATTCTTCAGTTTTTTCTTCAACCTCTCCTCTCTTTCTTTTCGGCATGATTATTCACCTCCACAATATTGTCAAGTTTGTCGACCTATAACCCCTTTGGCTTAAGACCATATCTGGGTTTTGGAAGAGTAGAGTTGTGATGAAGATAGGTTTTTGTTCTTGAGAAATAATTTTTAATCATGATATTCTTTGGGCATATAGGAATAACATTATTTTTTGGAACTCTATTATCTCTTTCAATTTTTTCTCTTATTATCGGATCGATATTACCTGATCTTATAGATAAACCATTTCAATTACTTGGAATATCAACTTCAGGTCGTTTTATCGGTCATACGTTATTCATGGGACTTTTAGTTTCTGGCATATCTTTTTTAACCCTGAGAAAAAAATACGTTTCAATCTCTTTACTTTTTGGTCATTGGTTTCATTTGCTACAAGACGCTCAATATTTTGTTCCATGGTTCTACCCGTTCATAAACTATGACTTCCCGGCATATCCATTTGGACCTAAGTTAACACTAATTAACATTATCTTTGAATTATTAGGTGTAGTATCGTTAGTTTATGTCGTGCGTACTAACTCTAATTTCAGAAACCTTATTTTTGATAAGTTTAAAGTTCTTATAGACAACAAGAAAAGAATACCAGAATGATAGAATGAAAGAAAAATTACTCGTCTTGGATGCGGATTATACACTAGAAGGCAATAGAGGTGTCGTTAGACTTTTCACTAAAGATGAAAAATGTAAAACAGTATTGGTTTTGGACTCAAACTTTGAACCTTATTTTTATGTTTTACCTTCAAAAGGAAAGATAGAAACTTTGAAGAAGAAGATCGAGAAACTCGACACAAAAAAACTAGAGACAAAAATAGTGAGAGTTGAAATTATCGAAAAAGAATGGATGAATGAAATAACAAAATTAATCAAGATAACCATAGACAACCCAAGAAAAATTCCTGATGTCAGGAACGAGATAAAAGGATGGGAAGAAGTTGAAGAGACTTACGAATATGACATCCCTTTCTACAAGCGTTATATCTTGGATAAACAGATAGAACCGATGAACTGGATTGAAGTAGAAGGAGAAACAAAAGAAAAGGGAATCTATCAAGTCGATCATATCATCAAAGCAAGTTCTGTCAAAAAAATTCAATTCGAGAAAGATATTGACTTCAAAACATTAGCATTCGACACAGAATGGGTCGAAGAGGACGGAAAAGCAAAACTGATAATGCTCAGCATGGCTTGTAGTGATGGACATAAAAAAGTCCTGACAACATACCATTGGGATAAGAAGCCAGGTTACGTAGAAGTTCTTCCTGACGAGAAAGCGATAATTGAAAAATTCTTAGAAACGATAAAAGAAAAGGATCCAGATTTTCTAGTCGGTTATAATTCTGATGGTTTCGATGTTCCAAAATTAAAGGACAAGGCCAGTGAATCAAAAATATCAATGAAACTCGGTAGGGATAATATGCCAGTTTATGTGGTAAAAAGAGGAAGAATCAGCTCAGCTAAAACCAAAGGCAGGATTCACATAGATTTATTCAGTTTTATAGACCACATACTTTCTTCTTCCATGAGGAGTGAAGTCTTAACTTTAGATGAAGTCTCCAGAGAATTGTTGGGCACAGGAAAAAAGAAAATGAAATACGAAGAGATGGTTGATATCTGGAACAAGAAAGAAGACATGGAAAGACTGACAGAATATTCTCTTTGGGATTCGGAATTGACGATTAAACTCTCACATTTGATCTTACCTCAAGTATTCACTCTCTGTAAGTTGACAGGAATATTGCCTTTCGATTGTTCTAGGTACACTTACAGTCAATTAGTCGAAGCATTTTTCATGAGAAGAGCAGTTGAGGATAATGTCTTGATACCAAACAAACCAAAGACTGAAGAGATGGAGAAAAGAAGGATGGAACCAGTATACAAAGGGGCAATAGTAATCGAACCAAAAAAAGGAATACACTCGAACGTTCTAGTCTTCGACTTTCGTTCACTCTATCCGACGATAATAGTTTCTCACAACATAGACCCCGGAACTTTTAACACTAAACCATGTAAGAAAAAGACAGACGTCCCGGAGAACAAATGGTATTTTTGTCAGGATAAAAAAGGATTCATACCCGAACATCTGGAAGAAATAATCAACGCAAGAAAAAAAGTAAAAGAAGAGATGAAGAAATCAAAGAAAGGTTCTGAAGATTGGGAAAGATTAAACAACGAACAATATGCGTTAAAAATTCTGGCGAATGCAACTTATGGTTATCTGGGTTATTTCGGAGCCAAATGGTTCAAGAGGGAATGTGGCGCATCAGTCGCAGCATTCGGAAGACATTACATCACAAAAGTAATAGAGATAGCAAAAAAAGAAGATTTTGAAATAATATACGGCGATACAGATTCTTTGATGGCTAGAATTCCTAAAGAATTGTCTGTAAACAAAATAAAAGAATTGGGTGAAAAATTTACAGACGAAGTTAATGAAAAGCTACCAGGAATAATCGAACTAGAATTCAGGAATTTGTACGAAGGCGGGATTTTTGTAGCCAGACATACAGACGAGGTTGGGGCAAAGAAAAGATATGCGTTGATTGACTATGATGGTAATCTGGAAATTCGTGGGTTCGAAACAGTTCGTAGAGACTGGTGTGAACTTAGTAAAAAAATTCAAAGAGACGTGTTAACAACGATTCTGAAAGAGAGAGACCCGACTAAAGCTGTACAACTAGTTAGAGACACGATCAAAAAAATAAAAGATGGCGATGTCAAACTAGAGGATTTAGTTATTTTTGAACAGATAACTCGTCCACTATCTCAGTATGAACAGATTGGTCCGCACGTGAAAGCTGCGCAGAAATCGAAATCAAGAGGAAGACCAATAGGCGAGGGTTCAGTAATCGGTTTTGTTATAGTAAAAGGTACTGGTAGTATATCTGATAGAGCTGAACCAATAGAGGACGTTAAAGCAAATCAGTATGATCCAGATTATTACATCGAACATCAAATCCTACCAGCTAGCATGAGAGTTTTGAAAGCATTAGGCTACACAGAACAACAAGTCTTATCCGGAAGAGTCCAAGCAAGCCTGGGGGAATGGTTCAAAAAAAGTTAGTTACGAGTAAGAAAATCTTGTACTTCTGTAATTTATGCGGCTTTTACACAGAAAATTTCTTCACTAGACCATACAGGATTAACAGCAAGCCAGCTACTGTAATCGTTGAAACAAAGCCTGCAAAATAGTCTGCTACTGTTTCGCCTGGCGTTGAAAAATACATCCATAACAGTCCAAAAAGAAACAAAGCAAAACCGCACATAATTTTTTTACGGACGAATGCCTCTTTTTCATCTTTTGTAAATTTCTTCCATGGTTTACACATACAAAACATAAGTAAATTGTCGATTTCTGAGCACTTAAATATTTAAGCTTAGTGAATATTATGGTTATTACCCTAATGTGATGGTATGGCAGATGAGTTAAAAGTACTATCATCGGATACAAGGTTGAAGATTTTAAACGAACTTAAAGAGAGACCGACGACTGTAAGTTTCTTGAGTAAAACTCTGAAAAAACATGTCACTACGGTATCAGAGCATCTTGAAAAACTAGAACATGCAGGTTTAGTCGAAAGACAGCAAAGGACTGGGGGAAAATTTGTCTTTTATAATTTGACGAATAGGGGTAAAAGAATCATGGAGCCGACGTTGAACATAAAATTATTATTATCTGGGGCAATACTCTCTGCTCTAGTAATTTTCTCTGTCGGGCTAATGTACTTGAATCAATCAAGGATGTATGCTTCAGTGCCTTTAGAAAAAACCGTTGGCGGCGCTGAAAGTTATGTTAGACCATCAAACTCATACCTGTTCTTTTTATTCATGATACCAGTCTTTATTTGGATATTTGTTTTAGGAATAATTATCGGAAGAAAACTCGTTAAGAAAACAATTCCCGAATATTAGGGGAAACACCCTACAAAATGCAATTGATTTAAAACATTTTTATTTCTTACTTAAAAACATGAAGAAAATCATTATATCGATGTTGATAGGTTTTCTTTTAATCTCAAATATAGTTAGAGCTAATCCAATCCCGTATCCTTACTGGCAACCATGGAGTGGTATATCTATATTACCGATAATTTTTTTGATATCATGGGCGTTTGATTTCTTGTTCTTGGGAATAATCTTTTCCATGTTGAAACTTACGATAAAAGACTTTGCTAAATTCAGTAAGTATACTTTCATTTCTGCTGTAGGCGGTTTGTTGATAGACGGTTTGGTTTTTTTCATTCCAGCAAAAATAATTAGTTTCATAGTAGTCTTTGGTTTCTTGTTCATCTGGAATTATTTCCTTGCTAAATTGTGGGTTGGGTTGAATGATAAAGATGCGATAATCGTTGGAATGTGGATGGGGTTCATGACTAACCCTATCATCTGGTTCAATATTTTACCGTTTTATAACTCTTTCTGATAGAATCCAAACATTTTTATACGTAAATTACATTCTTTTTAAGTACTGAATTTCTCAGAGTGATAGTATGGAAAAGGAAATCATCGAAAAATATGAAAAAGCGGGTAAGATATGCCAAGAAGTTAAAGATTTTGCTAGAACTCAATTGAAGCCTGACATGAAAGTTTTAGATTTAGCTGAAAGTATAGAGAAGATGATAAGGGATAAAGGTGGGGAACCTGCATTCCCAGTCAACATCTCGTTAAATGACATAGCTGCACATTATACTCCTGACATAGATGATGTTCTTACTTTAAAGGACGGTGATTTAATCAAGGTTGATATTGGTGTTCATATCGATGGTTACATCGGGGATACTGCTTTCTCTGTTAGATTAGGGGATAAATCTGACACACTCATCAAGGCAGCAGAAGATGCTCTAGAAAGTTTCATTAAAGAAATAAGACCAGGCAAGACTGTGGATGAGATGTCTAAATTAGTAGAAGAGGTTGTACTGAGTCACGGAGTAAACCCAGTCAGAAATTTAGCCGGTCATTCTCTAGAACAATACACACAACACGGTGGACTATCCATACCGAACGGTCACATACCTTCAAAGGAAGAAATAAAAGAGGGACAGGTATTAGGAATGGAAGTCTTCACAACAACCGGAGATGGTTTAGTGAAAGAATCCTCGCCTACTCTGATCTACATGCTCATACACCCAAAGCCAGTCAGGTTGAATGAATCCAGAAAGATAATGCAACTCGTCATAGAAAAATTCCAGACTTTACCATTTGCCAGAAGATGGTTAAAGGGTGTAGGAAGTACAGCCATGCTTCAATTGGCATTGAAAGAATTGGTCGGCAAAGAAGTCTTGCGTGAATACCCACCTTTGAGAGAGAAATCTAATGGTTTGACTGCTCAGGCTGAAGAGACGATTATAGTTTTAGATAAACCCATTATAACAACTAGGGCTTGATATGTTAGTTGTTGGTCTGGATTTGGCTGGAGTTGAAAGTAGGCCTTCAGGTTTTTGTGTTCTAGATGGACGTAAAGTTGAGACTTGTGTATTACACACAGATAGAGAAATTATCCAAAAAATTGAAGAATTGAAACCAAGAGTAATCGCTATAGATGCACCATTGAGTTTACCGCCAGGAAGAAAGAGTATTGAAGAAAGGACTGATGTTCATCTCAGGGAATGTGATAAAGAACTCTTAAGAAGAAGAATTAAATTCTTTCCTGTTACAATCGGTCCGATGAGAAAATTAACAGAAAGAGGTATTAACTTGAAAAAAACCCTAAAGAGTAAAGGTTTCAAAGTCATAGAAGTTTATCCAGGTGGGGCTCAAGACATATTAAAAATCCCAAGAAAACAAAAAGGATTGAATGAACTGAGAAAAGGTTTAGAAAAATTAGGGATTGAAGGCTTGACATCGAGAATGAACGATCACGAGTTGGATGCTGTCACCTGTGCTTTTACTGGGAAATTATTCTTAGAAGGGAAATCGGAAACATTAGGTATAATTGAAAACGGTATAGTTATGCCTAAATGAATATCCTGCACAAAAACCTAGGAGTTGCACAAAAAGTCTATGAATCTTTGAGGTCTCAATAAACTTAAATCTTTTAATATCTCTACTTTTTTAAGGTGATATAAGAATGACTTGTCTTAATGTTGCCATAGGAATATCAGCAAGAGAAGAGAATGATGTTAAACAAATCTTATGCAAATACGGATGGACCCCAAAAGTGTGGGGAGGACCTATGACAGGTGGATACGAAGGTTACATAACATTAGATGGAGTAAGACTAAGAGCACATTTATTCGGTGGATATACATCTCTTATTTTAAATTTACAAAGTGATAGTCCAAAGGCAATAGAATTATTGGAAAAAACTGAATTATCTCCCTACTTGGACAGAACAAAGATTAAGGCAATAGCTAGAGTTAAATTATCAGGTACAAATATAGAACAAGCAATCCAGCAATTAAAAAATCATGGATGGACAGGCGAACCGATGTACGGTACATCATGGGATACCCCTGAACTAGTTCATGAATTACCCCCATTTAATATTCAAAATCAAGAATTTAGAGCACAAGGTTTAGGTCCCATGACAAGAGATGCTCTTACGTTGACATTATACAGTGCTGTTGATGAAAATAAAGCAAAAGAAGCTTTAAAAAACAGTGATTTAGCAGAAATTTTAAAAATCATCTAACTAGGATTATTCCAAATACTTCTTCACTATCTTATACCACTTGTAGAAACTAAGCTAATGAGTAATAATTTATTGAACAAAATCAAATACTGTTTATGCAAAAAACTACAGAAGAAGAATCAGCTTTCAGAAGGTATAGAAGATTCCTAGAAAACCTTTATGATAAATCACGTTTATACAGGGATTTGGTTTATATGAGTAAAGTCGTAAGAATGTCGATATACATAATAACAGGAGTTTCTATCATCATAATTGCCCTTTCGGGAAAGCCTATGGCAACCTTTGATGACTTGATTTCTCTAATGACAAGAACCGTTTATGGAAGAGTTTTAGCCCTTTTAATAGCCTTTAGTTTCATAATTTATGGCTTAGAGAAGCCTAGAAAGTAAAAATTATATTCTTTTATACCTAATAATGCCGTTTTCATGGTAAAAACTCACTTTTGAGTTAACTATTTATCATTTGGACACCTAAATTATCATTACTTTCTTGATGGTATGAGGAACACCTTCCATGTTCAAAATCGGAGTTAATGGGTTTGGAACCATAGGTAGAAGAGTTGCGAGCGCTATCCAGAAACAACGTGACATGAAGCTCGTTGGAATTTCTGATATAAGTCCTTCTTGGAAATCACGCTATGCGATCATGAACGTGCCCCTGTATGTTGGCCTGAAAGAATACGGTAAGGACGAGGCCAATCAGTTTGAAGCTGTGAAAAAAACATTCACTGATTGCAAGATCAAACCAACCGGTACTATCCTGGATTTGATAGAAGAAGCTGAGTTAATCGTCGATTCTACTCCTTCAGACGTTGGGAGGAAGAACAAAGAGCAAGTATACTCGAGAAAAAAAGGCTTGCATGCGATATTCGAAGGTGGTGAAAAGGCTTCCATCGCTAGAGTAACGTTCAACGCCAACATAAACTATAAGGACGCAGTAGGTGAACAGTTCATCAGAGTGCCGTCATGCAACACGACTGGAATGTTAAGGTACTTGAACACTGTTCAAGAGGTTTCTACTGTTAAAAACGTTATAATAAATTTGATAAGGAGAGGAGCAGACCCAGGCGAGCCTGAAACCGGTCCTATCAACGATTATGTCCCGACAAAGATTCCATCCCATCATGCAGACGATGTCATAGCTGCTGACAAAAGGTTGGAAGGGAAGTTGATAACTTATGGTGTGACAGTACCAGTCACTCTCATGCACATGCACAATATCTTAGTTATCGGTAATTTTCCGTCAAGGGATAAGATTCTAGATGCATTCTTTAACAATCAACGAATAGTTGTTTTAGGCGGAGAGAAAGATGGCCCGACAGCAGCTCAGATAATGGACGCTAACGATAGAAGGGATTTATACCAGATTGTCGTCCTTGAAAAGACTGTGCATGTACATGGCGACATGCTTTTATTCTCAGCTTATGTTCATCAAGAAGCTGATGTTGTTCCTGAGAATGTTGATGCAATCAGGGCATCTCTAGGGGAAAATGACCCATACGATTCAATCATAAAAACTAACGAAGGCCTCGAACTCAAGAAGACAAAAAAGAGGCTTGAAGAGTTATTCCCGGTGTATTGATGAAAAATTACTTAAAAGAAATGAGAAAGAAAGACCTGTTTGTTAGCAACCATCTCAATGAATTAAAGGGTAAAAAAACTTTCTTGAGGATCGACACGAACAGTGCAGTCGTCGATGGCGAACTCGATCTTGATTCTTACAAACTATTTGCCCATTCCAAAACATTGAAAAAATACGTTGATAATGGTGTTATACCCATAATAGTGACTCATCAAGGTAGAAAAGGAGACGAAGACTTTGTCGCTAACTTGAAACCGATAGCAGAAAAAATGGAAGAACTGTCTGGTGTAAACGTAAAGTACGTCAACGAAGTCATGGGTGATGAAGTCCATAATGCTATAAAACACTTAAATCCAGGCGAAGCTTTGATGATAAAGAACGTGAGAGATACACCTGATGAGACTTGTACCGAATGTCTGAGTGAAATGATCAATCTACCGTTGACTAAATTCTTCAGAAAAGAAGTTGAACTCTCGATAAACGACGGCCTATCTGTTTGCCATAGAAACCAAACAAGTGTAGTCGCACTTTCTCAGGTCTTACCCTACTATTATGGTTTCCTCTTGGAATCAGAACTCGAGGCTTTACAGGATGTAATAAAAGACCTTGTCGACGGAAAAGAGGTTACTTTCTTTGTCGGTGGAAAGAAGTTCGAGAAGTTGAACTATCTGGAGAAAATACTCGAATACCCAGGCGCAAAGTTTGCAACTGGTGGTTTGATCGGACAGTACATAGCATATGCTGCTGATGTAAAATTCAATCAGGAAAACAAGGATTTGTTGACGAAGGAAGAGATCGAGATCGCTAAAAACCTGCTTGAAAAATTCAAGGACAAGATTTCCTACCCGATAGATTACAATCTGGATAACGGTAATGTCGTAGACAGAGAAAAACTGCAATTTTCGAAGGGCGTAGTGATGGATATCGGTCCAGAGACATTAGATTTATACGCTAAGGCGATAAACGGAAGATGCGTTTTTGCCGGTGTAATGGGCGTTTTCGAGAAAGGCTTCACCAAGACACTCGATCTACTCAGACTGGCATCTGGTCCTAAGACTGTTGATTTAGGTGGCCATTCTTCAGCTGCACTCTTCCAGGATCACGGTATATTCGAATACTTTACTAAGAAGGGTGGAAAAGTCCTGACAGCAGGAGGAGCTGCGTTATCCCTATTAGCTGGGGATGACTTACCTGGACTAGAAGTTCGATTATAAAAACATATTATAGCCTAATTCTTATTTTAGAAAGACTTAAATAATTTAACTTATTTTTATATTTAGAGTTAAAATGGTAGAACAAATAAAAGATAACTATGTTTTGAATTTACCTTCTCATCTTCAAGGGCAATTTCTTTTAATTGTTGAAAATGCACTACAAAAATTAGGTTATCAATTACCTATGATAAAAGAATTAAAAGAAACTTTAGGATATCTAAATAAAATTAAAAAAAACCAATTTTATTCGATATTAGAAGAAAAACCAGTTACTGTAGGATGGGGAATTAATAGGAGATTTGTTCAAACAAGAGATGTTTCTATTTATTTGAATGAAGATAAAAGAACTCCAGAAGGATACGAAATATTGGTTAAACCATTTAGAGGTCAAACACAAAAAGCTAAAGAAATAGCCGAGCAAATACAAAAAGATATAGCAGAAAAAATCCTTCCAGCTCCATTTTCTTAATATGAAGATTAACTCTCACTTATTTCTTCTATTTCCTTATCACACTGAGAAATTATCTTATCTATCTTTTCATAAGGATAATTGGCATCGATATTAGCTAACAATTTTTTCTTTTTATAGAAATCAATTAATGGTTTTGTCTTTCTGTTATACTCTTTCATTCTCACTTTTATCGCTGCTGGTGTCTCATCTGAACGCTGATATAATTCTCCACCACACTTATCACAAATACCTTCCACTTTAGGCGGAATGTTCTTTAAATGGTATATGGCGCCACATTTCTTACAAGTTCTCCTCCAACTTAACCTTTCTGTAATGGTCTCGTCAGAAGCGACGAAATTAAGGACTTTATCTATTTTTCTTATCTTTTCAAGTGCTTCAGCCTGCGGTATCGTCCTTGGAAATCCGTCCAACAAGAAACCTTTATTACAATCTTTTTCCTTTAACCTCACTTTTACTACTTCTATCGTTATTTCATCTGGTACTAAATCTCCTTTACTGATGAATCCTTCAACCTTCCTGCCTAATTCTGATCCTTCTTTTATCGCATCACGAAACATCTGCCCCGTGGAAATATGAGGAATATTGTATTTTTTAGACAGAATTCCAGCATAAGTTCCCTTACCAACACCAGGAGGTCCTAACAAAACAATATTTAATGTCTTCATACCTATCTAAATCTCACTTTTGATAATTTTATATTTTTCTAAATTAATGAACGACTATGGAAATAATTTACGTGACTAAGAATAAAGAGAAGGTTGAGACTGCTAGACGGATATTCAGAGATAAGGTTAAAGTAAAACAAGTCAGCCTTAATCTGATAGAACCCCAGTCGATATCACCAAAAAAGATATCCGAGAGTAAAGCAAGACAAGCTTATGAAATATTGAAAAAACCTTTGTTCGTTACTGATGTCGGTTTCTGTATAGAAGCTTTCAACGGATTTCCTGGATCACTCATCAGGTTTTTCAATGATTATGTTGGCCAAGAAGGCATCTTAAAATTACTCGAAGGTGTAGAGAATAGACGTGCCAAAGCAGTTGTAGCCCTCACTTTCTTTGATGGCAAGACTATGAAGACTTTCGAAGACATTACTGAAGGAACTGTAGCAAAGCAAGCATATCCAAAAGGATGGGAATTCGATAGAATATTCATTCCTGATGGCTCACAAAAGACTTGGGGCGAGATGGGACTTGAAGCCAAGGATAAAGATTCCTATTATAAGAAGGCTTTTGAAAAACTACTTACATGGTTAGAGGGTAATAAAGCCTAAATTCTGCTCCTTTAACCTGTTTTACCCACTTTTAACCATATTTTCCACCCAAAACTTGACCCCTGTTTTTCAACTGGAACTCTCACTTTGGGGTGTGACATGATAATATCTAAAATAAAATATATATTAAATAATATAAATTAAAAAATTTTAAAAAATCATTATAAAAAATTATATAGTTTTTTATCAATATATTTTAATCAAGCTATCAAAAGTTATTTAAATCATTATATACTTTTCATCAAAAAATGGCATTTCTTAGCATACTTTTATATCGTTTAACCATGATATTTTGGCATCAATTTTCTTTCTTAGTAGATGACTCTTTAACCCATGTTTTCCAGTATTTAGAGAGCCTTTCCAGAGCATTTGAAAATTGTTCAGAAAGTACTAGGGGAGAATACTTGTTTTTTCTAGATATCAAACCAAACCTTTTCAGTGTGTTAAATGCATCGTAAGCAGTTCCTCTGACCAATTTCTCATTCTCTATTATTTCATTAAGAGTTGCCGATTTGTTTTTTAAGTATATCAAGATCTTGTCAGCACATTCTTTGGTTTTTTTCTGGCCTGAAAACACTAAATCTAAGAACTCTTCCCAACTCAATTCACCTAAATCTACCTTATCTATAACCCATGTCTTTATTTCCATTCCATCACCATTCAATGACAGATAGTGAAAAATAGTAGTGTTTCGTTACTTAAATATGTCACTCTTTAGCAACTCTATATATATAGGAGGGATTTGATCTAGATAACTTGCTAAACACCTATAAAGAGAATAGAATACACAAGTAATACTGCTATCCAGCGATGATTTAACTTATTTCTTCTTATCGTTCTCTTCCTTTATACGAGATAACTTCATCAGTACGCCTTCGATAGAATGAGCCAGATCTTCGCCATCTTTTGTCAATTCTATGATCTTTATCCTACCTTGTTTCTTGAACTCAACTAGGCCTGATTTCTTGAAATCCTCAAGGAGTTTGACCGTGTGAGAATAAGTACAATCGACTTCTTTTGATATCTGTGTGGCATATCTTGGACCTTTCTTTAGACTCTCGATTATCTTAACGGGTTTATACCTTAAAAAAAGCCTTGCTAACGAGCTATCAGTCATCACGATTTTCCCCCTCCAAATGTATTATTTGATTACTGGAGTATTTATATCTTTTGGTAGTCTAATCAAAATATATATTTTATGAAATAATGTATTTGAAACTATAATCAAAATTTATATATTCAACAATATAATTTAAAAACAATCAAAATAAAATATATAATAAAATATATATATTAAATTATATTTCACACCGATTTTGAAAACAAAGTGAGAGTGAGTGGGAGGTGTGAGAGATTTTCACTTATAAGTCGTGACAGATGATAAGGTTAAAATAGGCGTGGAAAGGGCAAAATGACCATAATAGATTAATTAATATATTCTCTCAATATTCTATCATGATAATAGTAACTTTTCTTGGTACAGTCTCAGGTGTGCCTTCGTTGAAGAGGAACCATCCAGCCTTGGTTATGGAATACTTTACAGATTATCGTGACGTTTTGCTATTCGACTGTGGTGAGGGTACACAGAAACAGTTGATGAAATCCGGAATAAGCTTTATGCAGATAAACAAAATCTTCATTTCTCACTGGCATGCAGATCATTTTGCTGGTTTGATACCGATGATACAGACGATGAACCTAGAGAAGAGAAGTGAGCCTTTGACTATATATGGACCAGAGGCAGAGAGGTTTGTCTCCGATATAGTTGACTTAGGTTACTTTGGGTTAAGGTTTCCTGTGAAAGCTGTTGACGTTCCGTTTGAAGGAAGTGAGATTACTGTTGTCGATGAGACAGAGGAATACCAGATACTGTCAATACCAGTCTACCATTCTGTCCCTTCCGTGGCTTTCTGTTTACAAGAGAAAGATAAGTGGAATTTGGATGAGGATAAACTAGCTAAGTTAGGGGTAAAGAGAGGGCCTTGGTTGAAGAAGCTAAAGAAAGACGGAGAGATAGAATGGAAAGGCAAGAAAATAAAGATAAAGGATGTTGCCGACGTTAAGAAAGGCTTGAAAGTTGTCTATTCTGGCGATACTAAACCATGCGAAAATGTCGTTAAGATTTCCAAAGATGCTGATCTGCTTATTCATGACGGTACTTTTCTAGAAGAGGATGTTGGGAGTAAATCACATGCAGATATAAAAGAAGCGGCTAAGTTGGCTAAGAAAGCGAACGTGAAAGAATTGATATTGACCCACATAAGCAGGAGATATACGGATTTAGAAGAATTAGAAGAAGCGGCAAAAAAAGAGTTTGAAAACAGTAAGATTGCTTATGATTTTATGAAGGTTAAGGTAAAGAGTTAGCTGATTTTTCACTTCTTCTTTGTGATATTTTTCGGCTTAATTATTTTTTTCCATATATAAAACGTTACATATATTAGACCTATAACAATTATAACAAAAGAAACAAAATATTCCCAACATTGAACGGGTTGTATACATTCATAAACTTTAAAGAATACTTCACTAAAAAAATTACCTAAAATACCTAAAAATATTCCAACAAATAACATCCTTAAATCTGCCTTGGAAGAAGTTTCCTTTTTTTTCATGATTAAAGTACCTCTTTTGATAACAAAAATCTATTCATTCTCTTTATTTCAAAAACTTTTCCAATTTTTCTACGAGATTAAGTCTCTCTTTCAACTTTTTCTTAAGAACCAATATATTTTCAACCTCAATTGGGTCAACATCATTCAGAACAGCCAACTCATAACTCAGAACATCACCCAAGAAAACCAGAGACATCATCTTTGCCAATTTTGACTTACCCTCAACCCATATCTCTTCAATTCCCTTAACTTTATCTTTTATCAAATCTTTGGTAATCTCTATCCTTGCTTTAATCTCTTCTGGTTCATCCTTATCCCTCAGTATTAAAACAAAAGAATTCTTGTTCAACCTTTCATTCTGATAACCGACTATTTCATTATGGTTTAACTCAGGGAAAACATCGTATTTTGCAGGCATTTTACTGTTTTCGTTTATCTGAGTCTTGAGTCTTTTTGCTACACCAGAAAACTCATCAGAAGAATAAACGACTATCGTAGAATCCTTCAGTGAACTAGCTAATTTTTTAACAGGATCAGTCTTCATTCTTTTTAACAATTCAATTGTCTCATCGATTTCTTTCTGTAAGTTTACTACTCCAAGTTTCTGCAAGCATACAATCATAGAAAATAACAAGTATGGTAAAGCTGACCTAGGCTGATAACCAGACGGTATTAAAACATAAGGTAAACTAAACTTTTTACACCATTCTTCAAGTTTACCACCAGAAGTTATGCCGATAATCTTACTCTTTCTTTTGACACAATCTACGAATTGGCTTAGAGTCTCTTCTGTGTTGCCAGAATAACTCACACAAAAAATGAGTGTATCTCCATCGACATAAGCAGGCAGATGATAATCCCTACAAACATCGATTGGTATAGAAACTCTGTTTTTTAACAAATCTCTCAGTAAGTCGCCACAAATAGCAGAACCGCCAACACCACAGATGATTATTTTATCAAATTTATAATCAGGGATATCAGTCTTTTCAGCTATTTTAACAGCATCTGCACACATTTCAGGATATTTTTTTATTATCTCTATCATACTTTTCACTATTAAATTTTACGTTAGATATTAAACAAATTATTTTTTATTTTTCAAATTTCTCGCAATTTTTATTATCCCTTCCCAAAAATTACTGAAAACATTAATATTTCGAGTATTAAAGTAAAAAACCCCTTCCTTTTTGAAATATTCATAAGTTCTTTCAACATCTTCTGTCAAACCTGCTATATCTAAATAACATTCTAGACCAGATTCTCTATACTTTGCTGTAACCACTCTTTTATTATTTCTTTTTAAAACATAACAGAACGCACATCTTGGATTATCTTTCCACTTTTCATTAGGTTCGTACCCTATTTTCAAAAGTTGATCATTAAAGAAAAGTTCTGAATCATAGAGTATTTGAATAAAAAATCTAGCTATTTTAACTCCCTTAACTTCTTTGTATGTTATTTTTGGTAAATCAAAATCTACTTGGCTAATTTCTGTCATACAAAAACATAAAAAAATTAAATATAAATATGCCCCCGCCGGGATTCGAACCCAGAACAGTTCCTCCGCAGGGAACCATCTTGTCCGTTGAGTCATATCCGTTAGACTACAGGGGCGTTAACATTAAAAAGATATAACCCTTAATTGAAATACTATCTAAGAATTAAAAAAGGTGTCTTATTGACAGAAATGAAATGTACGAGTTGTGGACTGAACCTTTTGGGTAATGACAGGTATGTCAGGTTCAAATGCCCAAAATGTGCGAAAGCAGAGATATTCAGATGTTCCCAATGTAAAAGATTATCAAATGAATACATGTGTTCATCTTGTGGTTTTAAGGGACCCTGAGTGATTCTATGGTTGGAAGCGTCATCGTAACTTTTAAAATAATGCCAGAAGGTGTAGAGACAGATTTAGACTCATTAGAAAAGAATATCAAGAAAGAGATAAACCCACAAAGAATTGAACGTGTCCCTGTCGCCTTTGGTTTGAATGCGATACAGATAATCAAATTAGTCGATGAAATAGAAGGAGAATTAGATAGAGTAACTGATAAAATAAAGAGCATAAAAGGCGTGAGAGAAGTAGAAGTCGTAGATTTGACAAGGAGTTTGTAAAACTTTTATTCTCGTAATTGTATTCTGATATCATGGTTAAGAATAAAAAGTCCAGTAGTTGGAAAACTGTTGTTTTCTGGTTTTTAGGTGCGGTTTGTTTGTTGATTGCATCATTCATCGCAGGTCAAACAAGAATAGAGACTTGTCCTTTAGGACAATCATTCCTATCATTGATGATATCATTATTTTTGTTCCTACTTGGAGGATTATTTTGGATATCAGTCGCAGTAGCGATGAGAGAATCAGACTAATGAGAAATCACGAACAGCCTGTGTCGGTCGCTTTCTTTCAATTCTTCTATTATCCTCTTTTTAATCATTCTCTTCGGGTCTGGTAACATCTCCACTCTGTTCTTCAAATCTTCAAAAGTCTCGAATTTCTTATTCCTTCTCCCTTCGATTATCGCCCACATGTGCTTCTTCCCGATACCAGGCAACAATTCTAACGTATGAAGTCTAGTCGTTACAGGACCAGCGACGTTGAAGAAATTGACGAACCTTGCCTCGCTCTGGTTGATCATTTTATCTATTACTATTTCCAACTCATCCTTTGCGAACATCGTCAAATCGTTATACTTTATCCTCCCTTTGATGTACTTGACTTTATCCCTTTTCTGCTCGCCTATGTACAGAAGATCCTCAGGCTTAACGACCGCATCATCCTTTAAAATCACTTCTAATAAGTTCAAGAAGTTTACACCGATTCCTTGGACTGTCGGTTCAGCCCTTCTACTGTCTGCATGCCCCCTTGAGAGAAAATCTAATACTATTATGTAATCATCTTTCATAGGAATTTCACCATTTTATATGAATTTCTTTACGGTTTCAAGGATTAAATTCTTCTCTTCATCTGTCAGAAGAGCATAATCTTTCTCCAGAATTAGTCTTAAATCATCTGAATCTTGTGGTAATAGGTTAGCGATGAGAAGGACCTGTCTCTCTCTCAATTTCTTTACTTCCCCCAATTTTTCCATCAATTCTTTAACTTTTTTTTCAGTCAAATTATCGTATTTTTTCAGATAATCCAGGGCGTTCTTCTGTTCATAGCCTAGCTCTATCTCTTTCTTTCTCTCGGACAAAATTTCCTTTGCGCTCGTGTTCGTTATCAACGTTTCTTTTATTATTTCTTCCATTCATATCGCCTTCAAATGCTCTGGTCTTGCTATTAATTCTTTCTCCTTTTTACCATCTTTGATTTTGACTATATAAGATTTACCCCTTTTCTCTGCTATGGTGCCAGTTCGACCAAAGAACCTTCTAAAAGGCATCCCCTTTAGACTGGATGGAGTAGGGTCTATCAAGACTTTGCTGCCTATCTCAAACTCTTTCAAGTATCTTGTTATCGGAGTCTTCTCTCCAGCCCTTATTTTTAACAAGTTTCTCGTTCTTCTTCTTGGGCCTTTAGATTTCTGCACCATTTTAATCACAATGTATTCTTATAACATCTAAATCAATCTTTTTAACTTTATTCTTTATTAAGTCTGATACACTCGGTTGAGTCCTGCTCTCATCCCCGTTTATCAGTTCTTTTACGTACAGGCCCGATTGGGTCGTTATCGTGAATTCAACTTTTTTACTACCTAAAACCTTGTATTTTATAGTTTTTACTTTCCTTTTTCTTATTTTATCCACCCTCCTTCTCAGAACACGTATAGGCGTCTTTTGTGTGATGATAGCATTCTTTAGCTCATTAACTTTTTTCAAACCTTTAACGGGGTCTTCAAACTCTACTACCGCTTTGTACGTCTTGTCATAATCTGCAAACTTTATTTTTTTAACGATTTCTTTATCGACGATCTTCAAACACTTTACTTTAACTTTTTTTGACTTGTTTACTTCTTTCATCGTTTCATTCAATCGAATTTTTCTTTCTTTTGGGTCGATTATTTCTAGGACAAAAGGTCTCCAGCCCAAACATCTGACGTTGATATCTTCTCTACCACTGCCATGAAAACTTGTCTTAACAGATTTAGTCTGTTTTAAGAACGGTTTCTCGATTATTTCTTGGACAGATGTTTTGTATATCTTCTTCTTCCATTTGGTTTGCGGTATATTCCTCACTAATTTTTGATATTTTCCGTAAACGTATACAGAACGAACATCCAGTTCTACGTCATCTGTGTTTAAATCAAACGTAATAACGATGTCAGGTGACTTTCTGTCCATTTCCTTCCCCGTCATCCTTTCTATCTCTATCCCGATCTCACGGTTGATTCCATTCTTTATCGACTCACACCATTCTATACCAACCTTTTCCCACAACTCTTGCTCTTTCTCGAGTAGTTCAGGAGTCAGTTTACAGCCTACGAGAAAGGTCTCATAATCGTATTTTTCTAATTTCTTAACGATTGGGTTTACTTTTTTTTTAATTTCCTTGAATAAGTCAGAACAAATTGAGCATTCTTTTGGTTTTTTTGTTTCTATCTTCTCAACATGAAAATTTATTCCATAAAAATTAGAGTTGTCCACCTCAATTTTTTCTCCAGAATCTATCAACATAGCAATGTAATGCCTTAAAACTTTTCCTCTCTCTTCGTTCGACATCCCTGAAAGCAACTGGGCAAAATTCCTGCCTAAACATCTATCACAAATATAATTCTCTTTCAAAACCTCAACGACTTTTTCTTTCACGTCCAAAACATTCACCAGTATTTTTATTATATGTAATTAAAACTATTATAGAGAACATGGAAGATAAATGGCCAATCGTTACATTTCTGTTGATAACGATAAACCTAGCTGTTTTTCTTTTCACTTGGGATATGTCAACGAATAAAATATCTGATCAAGTCGTGGAAGAATTTGGTTTAACCCCTCAATTCCTTGCATATAAACCTTATACGTTGATAACACACATGTTCCTCCATGCCGATATAGTCCATTTTGGGGGAAACATGCTCATGCTTGCGATAGTCGGTCTCGTGGGTGAAGATAAGATCGGAAGCCTTAAATTCGTTTTATTCTATTTCTTGTCTGGCCTGTGTGCAGTCCCCTTTGGTTTTCTAATGGAATTCTTGACTAATACACTAGTTATTCTTTTAGGAGCCTCTGGGGCGATATTCGGAGTCATGTTCCTAGCAGCAACAGTAGCAGGTTGGGAAGAAGTACCAGCAATACTGATTCCTATACTGAATTTTATCACAATACCAATCGCCCTTTTTACATTCAAGAATATCAAAGTACCGATGTTTGTCGCTATGTTGTTCTATTTCCTTATGAATTTTATAACGATGTTCTACAACCTACCTTACAGCATAGGAGAATTAGCTCATTTCGGTGGGTTGATCGGTGGTTTATTGGGCGTTATATTAATTCTACCTGAAAAATTCAAATAGGATTAGAATTTCATCCCAAACTTTTTCGCAAGGTCTTTCATCATCCCTCTTTTCATTCCCTTTACTCCACCAACTTGCTTTATCAGTTTCTTCGATTGTGCGTATTGCTTCAGCAAATCCCTCACATCTTTTTGATTTGTTCCGGAACCTCTAGCTATTCTCTGAATCCTACTACTGTGGATCAAATCTGGGTTTTCCCTTTCCTTTTTTGTCATACTGTCGATGATGTACTTGTATTTTTTCAGTTTCTCTTCTTGGACCTGTAACATATCTTCTGGAATAGAATAACCAAGACCAGGAATCATATCCATCACTTTACTCAAAGGTCCCATCTTTTGTACACTGCTTATCTGGTTGTAAAAATCTTGTAGAGTGAACTTTCCAGACATTATCTTTTCCACATCTTCTTCTTTAAACTCAGCTTCCTTGACTTTTTCTAGGAGACTCTGTAAATCACCCATTCCCAGCAACCTAGAAACAAACCGTACGGGGTCATAAGCTTCAAAATCTTCTAACTTTTCACCAATACCTATGAATTTAACTTTGGATGCTGTGGCTGAACAGGCCGATAGTGCACCACCACCCTTAGCCGTCCCGTCCATCTTCGTGATTATGATTCCAGTTATCCCGACCAATTTGTTGAATTCTTCTGCCTGCTTTCCACCTATTCTTCCTATATCAGCAGGAAGAACGAGCAAAACTTCATCTGGCTGACATACCTTAGCCATTTTTTTCAATTCTTCAGACAATTCTTTATCTAACGCATCCCTACCAGCAGTGTCGATGATGATCGTATCATACTTCCCAAACCTTGATAACCCTTCTTTTAAAGCATCATAGGGGTTTCTTTTCTCTGAGACATAGACAGGAACGTGTAACTTCTCTCCTATTTGTGTTAATTGCTCTGGTGCAGCTGGCCTGTGATAATCAGAACAAATCATCGCTGGTTTAAGGCCTTGTTTTTGAAAGTATCTGGCCAATTTACCAGAGGTGGTAGTCTTACCAGAACCAAACAAACCCAATAACATAACCCTCTTCTTCCCTAGAAGGCTGATCTGCTTCTCCCCAAGGAGCTTGACTAATTCATCATAAACAACCTTCATGATATGCTCTCTCAGAGTTAAACCAGTTGGGATTTCTTCTTTCAAACATCTTTTTCTTATATTTTCAGACATCTCAAATACAAGTTTAACGTCCACATCCGATTGTAGGAGAATCTTCTGTAACCCCTTTACCAAAGTCTCAACATCTTCTGGGTCTACAGTAGTCCTAGTCAGTATCTTTCTGACCAAGTCGCTGAGACTCTTCCCCAAATCCAACATAAAACCATCTACATTACATTCTCAATAAACTCTTCTGGTTTAAATGTTTTTATACACGAGTATTCCTGGCCTATACCTAGGAACAGTATAGGTTTTTTCAACGTTTTAGCTACAGATAGTATTGCTCCGCCTTTCTCGTTCACATCAACTTTCGTGAACATGACAGCATCCACGCTCACAGCCTCATCGAACATCTTAGCTTGTGGAACAGCATCATTACCGACAAGAGAATCTATTACGAGTATCTTCAAGTCAGGGTTGTTAACTCTACATACTTTCTTCAACTCATCCATCAAGTTCTTGTCTGTATGCGGTCTCCCAGCAGTATCTGCTAGGACAACATCTATGTTCCTTGCTTGAGCATGTTTCATCGCATCAAAAATAACAGCAGCAGAATCAGCGCCATAACTGTGTTTGATGACGTTAACGTCCAACCTCCTACCATGTTCTTCTAATTGTTCAATACTAGCAGCACGGAAAGAATCACCAGCAGCAAGAACACAAGAAAAACCGTTCTTCTTCAGATAGTTGGCGACTTTTGCGAGTGAAGTCGTTTTTCCTGAACCGTTAAATCCCAAGAACAACAACAGGAATGGTTTTTTCTTTTTCACGATTTCTTTCAAATCTATACTTGGAATGTTTAAGATGTCGTATAAACTATCCTTGAATGTTTTGACGATCAAATCCTTAACTTGACCTCTTTTCACTTCTTTTCCAACAAGGTTATCCTTCAAATCATCTTTTATTTTTTCAGTAACTTCAAAAGCCACATCAGCTTCTAGGAGTGAGAACTCCAAATCCTGCGTGATTTCATCCAAATCCTTATCAGATATTTTTTTCTCCAAGACTTTTTTCGTGACTTTTTCAAAGACTTTCTTTATAACACCTTTCTTGACTTCTTTTTTTATCTCTTCCTCCACTTCGATTTTTTTCTCTACAGGTTCCTTCTTCTCAACTTTCTCAGATATCGATTTGACTACTTTCGAGAGTTTTTCTTTCAGAAAACCAAACATATCAACCAGCTGGAGCTTCAGTCTTAGTCTTTTCCATCAAAAATCCTATTTCTTGTTCTAACCTCAACAGTTCATTGGTAATGCTTGTTATTTCTATTTCCATCGATTGCAACCCGTTGTTCATCAAATCCTTTCTTTTTTCCAGGATTTTTTTAGTACTTTCTATATCTTTCTCTATGGCCACATCTGCACCGATTTCCACGATCATTCTTTTCACGTCTTTCAGAGCACCTGGTATATGTACGCTTGACCCTAAAGGCAACAATATTTCACTTTCCTTGTTCTTTTCAACTTCTTCTATGGAATTTAAAGTAATTTCAACCTCTACTATCTTGGCTATTAGCATCTCTCTTCTTTTCAACGAAGCCTTAATTCTCCCCTCGAGTATCTGGTACCTAACTAACTTTTCTTGAATCTCTTTCTGATCTACCATAAAGACACTTTCTATTATCTAGATTAAAAAGCTTTAAACGTTTAGTTTGAACTCATCCCTTGCAACATCTTTTAGAATCCTGATGAAGTTTATAATGTTCCTTTTTTTGATGGCTATTGCCCCAACAGACCTGAACTTACTGCTTGCTCTGATGAGATGGTCGTGTTTAGTTTGGTTTATCCTGATGAACTCATCTTCTTCTACGTACTTAGGCTTGAAAGTATCGATCCATAACGTGTCAAACTTCCCTTGATCGACTCTGCCAACAAATTTACCGATTCCACTGGAGTAGAATATCTTTGCAGGTCCTTTCTCGTCGTAGTTTGTTTTCTTCTCTATCAGTAGTTTCTCGAGTATTTTTGTTATCGTGTGTCTGTTTAATTTCAATTCATGTGCGATATCGGTTATTGTCATACCTCTTACGCTTTTATTTAAAGTTTCTATCACTCTTTTCGTGTTTTTTGTGTCATACTCCACTTCTTTGGACGTTTCTATTTCATTCATAACAACTTCACCCCAGTATTATTTAAATAGTGCTAATATATAAATGTTATTTATCTAATATATAGACAATAAAAAATATATGGAGGTGAGCTTTGCACAAAAACTGCCACTTGCACAAAAACCCCTAGTTTGCACAAAAAGTCTGAAGGATAAAATAGACTTAAATCTTTAACTTTCTTTTAATCTTTAAGGGATTTTATGGCTGATGTCAAAGTTATAAAAGCTGGCAAAAGATGGCGTAAGAATGAAGGAACTTTGACTTTATCTGATGACTCTGGTAAGAAATTGACTATGATTAGTGTCTTGCTAGAAAAGGCTTTGTATATAAAAGAAGTTCTTGAAGGTAAGAAAATACCTAGTAATGATATTTATGGTTTAATTGATCCTCAACTTCGATCAGAACTTATGAAAAGAGTGGGATCTGGTCAAAAACCTGTAGATGTGACGATATACGCCAAAGATGATTCGTATAAGGGTAATGTTGGTCTTAATGTAAACGGTTCATCCGACATATTAACAGGATATAAAGCATCTGACACAATTTTAATTGCTTTACGTTATGAAATTCCTATCAGAGTTTCTGATCATTTATTACATTAATACTTCTTCACTATCCTATACCACTTGTAGAAACTATACAGAATAAAGATCTAACTACTTTATGATAGACGACAGAAGTAAACATATTCATGATAAGCAGGGTTTGCGGCTAAATCACAGAAAAATAGTTTCGATATTTTGTTTTCTTTTCCAAGACCATTCCAAGTAACTTGTATTCCAATTGAAACATTAGCAACTTTTTGCGAAAGTTCAACTTTTTTACATGCATCGCTATTTTTTTGGGCATCTAATCTTCCAATATCAATATACGAGTTACATTGATCACATTGAATATCAGTTGTTATAAAAGCCTTTGTATTGCTTGCAGGTATAAAATAACTTAAGACAGGTTCAGCATAATTTGTTACCCTAAAACAAATATCTCTAGGAACCCCATACTCCATAGAAATATTGAATAAATCTGGTTGCAAGAAATAAACTGGATCATGCTGCGTATAAAAATCTATTCTTATCTTAGGGTATGAAATGCAGACTAAATATATAATACAAATAACTGTTGCTACAGTTATAAATATCGATAGAATTGTCTGTAGCGGTTGAACAAATGATACCATATTTTTAATTTAGTGTTTTTAATAATTATAACAATCCTTTTCTAACCATTGTCCATACTATCAGTATCAACCCTATTATCGCTCTGGCTGGCCAGAACTGGATGAGTTGTTGACGTGTCATTCTTACGATTAAATTATATTCTCTCAGAACAAAAATCTGTATGATTTTATCGGGTTAATTTAGTATATCTTAATTCCAAAACTCTATATAGAGCATCTAACCATTTTATTCTCGCATACTTATGCCATTCATCATAATTTGGATTATTCTCAGGATGTGCCTTTCGTGGATGATGTCTTGCCAGTAGATTATTTACGATGCGAAAGATAAATTTTCCATGCTTTTCCAGAAAAACATAACCTTCTGGTTCCATAGGTTTATTCGGATTACCATAAAGTATGAAAGGTAATCTACATAATGCATTAACATCCGTCTCGAATTCTTTACGGCTTGTTGGTTCTATGTTTGTCATAACTTCAAATATAACAATAAATCTTAAATTCTTATTTCTAAGAACAAAAACCTATCTTATTTTCCAATACTTCTTCACTATCCTATACCACTTGTAGAAACTATACAGAACAAAAATCTATCTGATACTTTTCTTCAAAAGATTTAAATCTTTAACTTTATGACTTAATAATGGTAATATGCCTTTAACAGAAGCCTATTTATGGTTGGATTGTTCCCCTGATATTGATGATATAGAAAGTCTTGGTTTAAGAGACAGTGTTATTGAAGCATATACAATTTTTTCCGTTGCGAGTGGATTAGTAAAAGTAAAAGCGAACTTATCAAATTTCAGCAAGTTTAAATTTTTAAAAGGATTATTAGGTGAATCTATTGTTTCTAAACATTATGAAGGTAAATCGACAAAGGATGTCAAATGTTTTACCCGAATAACAGATATTGATGGTTATGCTGATGCAGTTATGCAAGCATTATCTCGACAAGATTACATAAGAAAAGTCTCATACATACATGGTTATGGTGGAGATGATGTTTTTGCAGAATTAACATATATGAATGGGGAGCTCTATCAACGACCTATGTTAGAAAAAGCTATAGGTACAATCACTGAAAATTTTCGTATTGTTCCTTCACTTGTTGGTAGGAAAGTAATTTAAAAGTCTCTCTTCTCAAGAACAAAAATCTATCTAAATTATATTCTCCAGTAAATACTTTCAGCCGTTTTCCATGATTGCAAACCATTAAAAAATGGACTCTTTTAGTCGAAAGTCACCAGGTGGTTTTTGAATCAGGGATTTGTATTGTGGAGAATATAATGGTGTATATACATTAACGATTCTCGTTGTAGATTATGTTAACCATCAATTCCTTAAACGGGGATAAAGGGACGATAAAGATGTGGGATGGAATGTTCAAATGGAAACCGAGATTAGAAGTGAGACAGATTGTTTCAATCGTAGCCAATGTTTCAAAGTTACCTTCTTTTTAAATTTTTAATTCTATTATTCTAAGAATAATTAATGGGCTCATAGTCTATCGGAAGGACATTGCCCTTACAAGGCAGGGAGCGCGGTTCAACTCCGCGTGAGCCCATATAATCCCCTTAAATCTTTTACTGTTGATAGTTAAAATAGTGATTTCATGGGTAGAGACGAAGAGGAAACTTTCAAAGCCAAAGAAAAACACGTTGAGATAGAAAAAATAGAAGAATCTAAGATAAACCCAATCATGGAAAGACTTGAATTAATCACACAACAAGTTAACCTCATATCGAATTTTTTGATGAACATTTCTAAAAGAGTCAGTAAATCCATAGACGCCTCTGTTGCTTATCAAAGAGATTTGGATGATTTGGAGAGAAGGATAGGATCAGTTAAATCGAAGGTAGAAGATTTGGAAAACGTTGTTCCTGAAGTTCAATTGGAGAAGAAAGTTGGAAGAAGGGCTGGATAGCGAGGCGTGGATTTGAACCACGGACCTCAGGGTTATGAGCCCTGCGAGCACTCCAGACTGCTCTACCTCGCTTTATCTCTAAAAATAATATTATTCACTTAAAAACTTTACGTTTAACTAAACTTATAAACCACTTTCTACCTCTAGTATCTCTTCGACTCTCTTCCACTCTCACCATTCCGATATCTTCCAGATGTTTTATGTGTTTTGTCAGACCGAACTGACTTATCCCACCAAATATTTTAACGTAATTATTATGTAAATCGGTGGAAGTAATCTTTTCTTCTTTCGACAATAACTCAACTATATTTTTTTCAACGCCTTCCAACCGTCCTTGCATTATCTTCAATTTCACAGGTCCAGTTTCTTTCAAGATTCTTTTCACGTACTCTATCTTGATCCTATCTGAATTTTCTTCTTCACATATCCTCGCTGCTTTTCTCAGACATTCTAATCCAATCCTAACATCCCCGCCTTTGTTTATGGCATGGTTGGCGCAGAGCAGGATAACGCCTTCTTCTAGACTTCCTGGTCTGAGAGCATACTTACATCTTTCCGTGAGGATATCCTTCATTTCTTGTATCGTGTAAGGCTTGAATTCTAGTTCTTCGATGTTCAAACTGCTTTTAATCCTCGGTTCGACGTTGACAAAAATATCAGGATAGTTGGAAATCATTACCAAACCAATGGGATTATCGACATATTGGTTCAACCTCAACAAATCATACAACGCAGACTCATCTTTCTTGACTAATTGATCGACTTCATCCAAGCAAATGATTAAACCTTTGTTATTTTTTTTCAACGCTTCTATCAACCTTTCCATTATTTCATCCTTTGACAGACCTCTTCTCTGTACGAACATTCCTAAGTCCAGTACAACCTTTGCTAGAATGGCAACAGATGTGTTGTAGTTCCATGCGTTGATGTAGACGGTCTTAATTCTCTCAGAGAATTCTTCAAACTGTCTGAAGACGAACCTGACAGATGCAGTCTTTCCTATACCTGGCGGGCCTATGATGAACATGTTCTGTACTGGCCTTCCTTGACTGGCTGGAGAAAGGTTCTTTGCTATTCTCTCTATCTGATGTTCTCTGTGTGGTAAGAATTCTGGTAAGTATTCTGTGGACAAGGCTTGTTCATTCTTGAAGATTCTTGATTCTTCTAACAAATTATCACTCTGATAACTATTATTGGATGAGTAAATTTAATCATTTTAAAATTTAGGATAGAAGATTAGAGATGGCAAAGTCACTGACATATCTTCTTTAGAAATGTACAGTCGTGCCTTGTCTTCCTTGAACAATTCTGTAAAGTTCCTGATTGTGGCTGGGTTGTTCTTCGGTGTTGGGATAGGATTGTTGTTGAAGGAATGGGTACAGAGATAGGTTTTTCTTCTTGAAAAAAGACTTAAAAGTTTAATTGTTTCTTTTAGTAAAGTGATAAAATGGTAAGATTAGATGAAAAATGTCTTATTATTTTAGAAAAATTATACGAAAAGAGAGAATATAAGACAAGTACAAGCTATTGTCCTGCTGAAAATTTATACGAAGCGACTAAACCTACTCAATACAGAGGACTATATAGAAGACTTCATAATTTAGAAGAAGAAGGTTTAATCACAAGTTGCCGTGTTCTAACCAGAAATAGACCTCTTTGTGAGATAACAGATTTTGGCATGAAAGTCGTGAAAATGCTAAAACCAGAAGAAGTTTGAATTCAGATAGATTTTTGTTTTTCGGGAAAGATAAAAATATTGTGAAATTTCTGTCTTGTATCAATTGCTTAAATTTTTATACTTAAAATAATGCTTTAAAATGATGTATTCAAACCAATTAAAAGACATTAGAGAACATCCATACGTTTCCAAAATAGGAGTAACACACAAGGAGTTAGTTTCTTTATCATTACAAATTGGGATAAATATCAGATATACCAGTTCAACAATTAGAAGTCTCGGGATCAGATTTTCCTATATAAAACAACTGCTTAATGAAGTTGGGATTACTCCTTCAACTGGTCATATTGGTCATCCCCCAATAACAATTTCCTCAAAAGAGTGCATATATGGTTTACAACCGAGGACAAGAATACATTTTGAAATCAAAAAAGTTCAGGAAGAATACGATAAAATGGTTAAAGAAGGTCAATTGAATGATTTTTATCTTTATAGAAAGGGCGGTTTATGCAGGACAAACCGTGTTAGAATTATTAGAAGATTATACGAGAATGATGGTAGAGTTTCTATAGAATCATTAATGAAAGAATTAACTTTAACTCCGTATAATTTTAAAAGATGCGTATTAAAACCAATGGAACAAAAAAAGCAGATTGAAATTATTGGGGAAGAAATAATTTTGAGTGAAGAAATGCAAAATTTTTGGAATAAAGATACCCTAAAAATTTGGGAAGAATTTATTTTATCGCCCATTTATGAACCATTATTTTTCTTGAATCCAAGTATAAAGCGAATGAAGAATGATTCAACTGTTTCTACAAGTTGTATAGTATAGTGAAGAAGTATTTGAAAATAAAGGTTTGAAGTGCGAGCAGTGACTTAATTTCTTTGAAGTGTACTTGGTTTGTATCCTCTTTTCATAGCTACCCTATCCGCAACAGACAAACCAGTTTCATCTTTTTTTGTTATATCACGAAGAGCATCGTATGGATAAATGCCTCCATATGCTTGTTTAATAGCATAAGCTAATTCAACTCTTTCTCTTAATCTTTGTGCTTTTTCTTCTTTAGATGGTTCAGGCATAAAATAAAATTTAGATATCAATGAATTTATACTTGACTTAAAAACGCGGTAATTACATATTAGCGAGCACTTCAAATGGTGTATAACTCTCTTAAAATGTATTTCTAGACTTTTTGTGCAACTCCTAGGTTTTTTAATTCAATTTTTACAGACCCAATGAATCAGAAATTTCTTGAAGAGCTTTTAAAGATATCTCAAAAAACTTTTCTTTACTCATTCCAGCTTTTTCACAGTACAACATTCTTTCTCTACTGCAATTTCTTGCAAAATCTTTTTCCTTGAATCTTTTGCTGATCGATTCAACCTTCACGTCATTCAGCTTTTTCGATTGGATTATCAACGCCGCTGCTATTATTAGACCAGATATAGAATCTGCAGCAATGAGACAGTATTCCATCTTTGACTCTGGTTGAACGCCAAGGTTTTCAAAATTATGAGATTTTATCGCTCTTATTATATCTTCATCAACCTTTCCTTGTAATATCTCAGGCGCAACCGTACAATGTTTTTCCGGTTCAGGTGCTTTCTCAAAATCGATGTCATGTATAATACCGAGTAATCCCCATTTTTCAACGTCAACATCTTCTCCGTTCTCTTTCAAGAATTCAGCACACTTTCTCATTATCGCTTCGACTGCAAACATGTGTTTTATCAGGTTTTCTTTCGTGATGTTTTGTTTGATTAAAATGAGAGTTTCTTCTCTGTTCATCATATCACTAAAAAATTAAATAACTTCTTTCAATCTTTCAATAATTTCTTTCTTCCCTCTTTCTATGATGTATGGTCCAAGCCTAGGCCCTCTTTCTGAGTTTAAGATTATTTTGTAGATGAGTTTGAAAAATTCGATTGGTTTCATCCCACTAATTTTTGCTATTTCAAAAATTTTATACTGTAATTTTTCTCCATTAGTTTCTTTCTCAATCGCTTCAATCAATTGTTTTATCACTTTCTTTTCAACATCAGATATCTTTAATTCAATCGTTTCAGTCTTCAAGAAATCCTCATTCCAATTCTTAGCAAAATCTAATCTTTCCTCAACTTCAATTCTAACAGAAGAATCAATTTTTTTAACATGACCGAATTCTTTCAGTTTTTCTAGCGCAAACTCGACTTGATTTTTTTCTGGCAGTATTTTTGCCACCTCAACCATCCTGCTATACGGTACATGCAAAGAAACCTTTTTCGGTGTTTTTAACAGATGGACAAATTCAAAGAGTCTTTTAGCGTTGAACAAATCTCTCGGATTTTTTTCCTCTCTCAAACCAAAATACACGTCTTCCAGTTTATCAACATCATCCATGTAAGTCGGGATATCAGTAACGTTTATTTCTCTCGTTCCCTCCGACCTTCTCAACATTAATAAAATTAAACTCTCTGGTGTTGCATACTTGAACCATACTTGCGGTGAGAGGATGTTGCCTATAGATTTTGAAATCTTTTTCCCACCTTTGTCTAAGAACATCTCATAAACGAAATGCAGAGGAGGTTCCCAATTTAAGATTCTTCTACAGATTTCATCGTTAACTTTGACAGAATCCAGGATATCTTTTCCATGAGCTTCAAACACTATGCCTAGAGCACACCATCTCGCAGCAAACTCGACTTTCCATGCTAATTTTCCATTGGCATTAAAGTAACTTGTTTCACCTTTATGTCCGCATCCTTTCACTAGAATATCTTTTCCATTGTTCCTATTTTTTCCTAAGAATTCTAAGTCACATGCATACAGGACTTTGTGTTCTTTCGGCAGTAACTCATAACTCCTTGTCGTGTAAATCTTTCCACAATTTTCACAAGTTGGTAGGTATGGTAACATCTCTGTGAATTTCTCTTGGCCTAAAAATTTCTTGATTATCTCGCCTGCTAATGCAGATTGCAGAAGAATTTTTTCTATGTATTCATTTAAAATGCCAGTCTTGTAAACTTCATAACCAGACATGAACCTGAACTTTATTTCTGCTTTCTCTAGTGACTCGACTAACATGGAACTCATGTGAGCCCCAAAACTCTTATGACATTTGAAAGGATCTGGAATATCTGTCACAGGTTTTCCTATGTGTTCTTCTAACCAATCTGGAAACCCAAGAGGAACTTTTCTGAGACCATCCCTGTCGTCACAAAAAGCAATCAATTCTGATTTTAAGCCCATGTCTTGCAAGGCTAATGTAATGCCGTATTGTCTTAAGACATCGCCGAAGCTTCCTATATGTGGTATACCACTTGCTCCTAGACCAGATTCTGTCCTAAGTATCCTCAACCCTCTTTTTAGTTTCTTTTCTCTTTCAGCGACTTTTCTGGCCCAACTATCGAGCCAGAATTCATACTTTTTCTCTTTCATCATTTTACTCTCGTAGTAATAATTAATGAGAATAATTAAAAAAACATTCATTCCCAGAAATATCTAATTCTTTTTCTCCTGAAACCGAAGAATTTCAAGAGTATCAAAGCAGTTATCATCCCGCCTAAATGCCCGAAATTAGCGATGCCTGGTTCAAGCCCAGCTACACCATAAAACAATTCCAGAAAACCGAATATTGCTACTGCGAAAATAGCTGGCATCGGGATATAACCCATGACAAAAACTGTTGTCGTAGGGAACATTATACCAAAAGCTGTCAACACTCCGAATATTGCGCCAGACGCACCTAACATAGGTGTGTTCATGTCACCACTCAACGGCAGGAATAATAAACTTGATCCTATACCGCAGATGAGATAGAATATGATAAATTTTTTACTTCCCATCGCGAGTTCAACTCTTGGTCCGAACATCAATAAAGCAAACATGTTCAAGAATATGTGCAAAGGATCAGCTGGACTGTGGAGAAACATGTAAGTGAAAAATTGCCAATAATATCCATTCAAAGCTAAGTTTGGTATCAGAGAAAACAGAGTCAAGAATACGTTACCAAATATGAGCTCAAGTACATACACTATAACGTTTATGATTATCAGCCAGATTGTGACATTCAATCTCATACAATCACCATGAGTGGGCCGGGAGCGATTTGAACACTCGGCCACTTGCTGTCCTAAGTCGAACAGTGCCTTATAAGGCAAGCGCTTTCTGATGCGAAAGCATCTACCAGGCTGAGCTACCGGCCCGTATACCCACAAACACATTATTTTATAAACTTATTCACTTTCATATAATTAACGATTAACATGTTTAATAAATCTTACTTAGTCGATCGATTAGTAGATAGTTTGAGTAAAAAAGAATTTCAACTTTTCCTTACACAAGGTTGTTTTGATATCGCTGCTAGAAAAGAGTTTGTAATGTTGATTAAGGCTTTGACTAACATAGATGGTTTAATCCAACAACAAGCCCAGAGTTTGAGGACAATATCTTATTTTATTTCTGCCTATCCTTTAGTGGTTTCAGAAAAAACCAATCGTGCCTCTTTGAACGATGAAATCATTTATTCTAGGTTTGAATTACCAGTAGTTACTCCAAACATGTTCGAGTGTATGATAGAGGAAGAAGTTATACCAGAAGTTAAGGCGATAAAAGGAAAGCATACAGTTGTCATCAACACAGTTTATCTGAGGAAAAAAAGAGAAGAATTGAATTTAAGTTTGGAGAAATTATCCAAACAAATCAGAATTTCTAAGAAAGCTCTGTACGAGATAGAGAACCAGAGAGTTAACCCAACTTTAGAGACTGTAAAGAAATTGGAAGAGTTGTTAGGAATAGATTTGAAAATGCCTTACAAGATGGAAGGAGTTGAGAAGACTTACATCGAACCAAAGAACGAATTCCAGAAAAAAGTTTCTCTAGAATTTTCTCGTCTTGGAGTTGATAATTCACCTGTTACTTCTGCAAGTTTCGAGATAATAGGTAAAGAGAAGACTTCTTTGATCACTGGACTTTCTGACAATACTGTAAAGATAAAAAAAGTTGTTTCTCAGGTTAAGGGATTATCTTCTATATTTTCTTCTCAAGGGATGTTTGTTGCGAAGAAGAGTAATGAAGATTCGATTGATGGAGTACCCATTGTTCTTGAGAGTGAGTTACCTGAGTTGGAGTCTTCTAGGGAATTGAATAAATTGATTAAAGAGAAAAGTGAGTAGAAAGCAAGTCTTTTACTGTTTATTCTGACGATTTGGAGAAGGTTGTGAAGGTTCTGAAGGATGCTGTTGAGAAGGCGGAGTAGACTTTCGATATATCTTTTTCTTAATGTAAGAAGGAATCATTTTAATTTTACCCCTTTGCTTATAACCCTTATCAAGTGCAACCCCAATTATTGCCCACCATATAGCAGAAAGTAAATTGTCGCTTAACCATGAATTCCAATCGAAATAATGATTATATAAAATGACTATAGTTCCTCTTTGTGCGGGATTCGTAAAATCAACATTTAATATGTAAAAATCCTTATCTGAATTATCTAAAGAAAAGTCAAGGTCTCCTTTATTTACCCAATTCAAATTGTAATATTTTTCGAAAAATGGAAGAAAATATGATTTTTCAATTCTAATTACAATTTTTGTCTTATCTGATGGTACGAATAGCGGAAGACCAAAACTCGCAGGAAGAGCACCTAAATTCATGCTTATATTGCCATAGTTAGTATTGCTTGGAGATATGCAATAAATAGAATACTTGATTGTTTGTAATGGGATTACTGGAACTTGAACAACAGAAGAAAGATTATAAAACCAACCTAATGAGTATGAATATTCAATCATATGAATTTGATTCCCATTAAAATCTATGTAATAGCAAGTGCCATGAACTGGCAGTCCTGCTTCAATTTCATCTATTAGACCATGTATTACATACCCCTTTTTTTCATAATTGGATATGTCAGTTTTAAGCGTAAAAAATAAAGTATCAGAATGAGTCATGGTATTATTTTTATAATATGTTAATTGACTGTCATGGACTATGTAATAATCACTATTTTTAAGATATACATCTTGTGCATAGGTCGCTTGAAGAATTATCAGGAAACTTATAACAAAAGTTAACAGTAAGGCTTTCATATGTTTTAATTTGTTTCAATTGATTAAAAAACTAATTATTGTGAGTATCCAAAATAAATACCAACCGAATGCCAAATATGCGAGCCACAGAGCATCATTTCCAAAGAACCCTATTGTGAAAACGAATGCAGTAACAAGGATGAAAATGAGCATTCTATATTTCCTGTATTTTTCCCAGAAAATTTCAACCGTTTTACACAAAAAATTTTTTGGCATAGAATCAACCTTTATTTACACAGAAGTCTTAGAGATAAACTTTAAATAATTGTATACCCACATACACATATCGAATTTTTATTGTGGAGGTGTAATTATGGCTCAATTAGCTCAAATTGGAGGACAACCTGTGCTGATACTTCCAGAAGGTACATTTAGGAGTAAAGGAAGGACTGCACAAGAGAACAACATCGCTGCTGCTAAAGCTGTGGCAGATGCTGTTAGAACAACATTAGGTCCAAAAGGAATGGACAAGATGCTAGTCGACAGCATCGGTGACATAGTCATAACTAACGACGGTGTCACGATCTTAGAGGAGATGGAAATAGAACATCCAGCAGCAAAGATGATGGTTGAAGTCGCCAAGACACAGAACGAAGAAGTCGGTGACGGAACAACTACAGCAGTCGTGATCGCAGGGGAACTCTTGAAGAAAGCAGGAGAACTCTTAGAACAAGAAATTCATCCCACTGTGATAATAAGAGGGTTCAACCTAGCAAAGGAGAAAGTATTGAAAGCGATGGATAGAATTTCTAAACCGATCAGTCTAGAAGACGACGCTGAATTGAAGAAGATAGCGCTGACGAGCATGAGTGGTAAATCTGCTTATGCCTACAGTGAGAAATTAGCAGGACTCATCGTGAAAGCAGTGAAACAAGTCGCAGAAAAAAGAGACAGCAAAATAATCGTTGACACAGAAAACATTCAAAGAGAGAAAAAACACGGTGGTTCTTCGGAAGACACTGAATTGATAGATGGTATAATTATAGACAAAGAAGTCGTTCATCCTGGTATGCCGAAAGTAATAAAGAATGCTAAGATTGCTCTATTGGATGCAGCGTTGGAAGTGAAAGAAACAGAAACAGATGCACAAATCCAGATAACAGACCCGACCAAGTTGCAAGAATTCATAGACCAAGAAGAAAGAATGTTGAAGAACATGGTGGAGAAAGTAGCAGCTTCAGGTGCGAGTGTTGTTCTATGCCAGAAAGGAATAGATGATATTGCTCAACATTATCTGGCAAAGAAAGGAATACTTGCCGATAGAAGAGTGAAGAAATCCGACATGGAAAAATTGGCAAAGGCAACTGGTGCAAGAATCGTCACAAATCTTGATGACTTGAAGAAAGAAGATTTAGGCTTTGCAGGTTTAGTCGAGGAAGTAAAAATCGGAGACGAACAGATGACGTTCATAAGAAACTGTAAGAACCCGAAAGCCGTATCAATATTGGTTCGCGGTGGAACAGAGCATGTCGTTGATGAGATCGATAGGGCGATAGAAGATGCGATTGGAGCAGTTGGTTCAGCAATAGAAGTTGGAAAAATTGTACCAGGTGGTGGAGCACCAGAAGCAGAAGCAGCAAGAGAATTAAGAAAATTTGCAGAAGAATTCTCTGGAAGAGAACAGCTGGCTATAAACGCATTCGCTGATGCATTAGAAGTGATACCTAGAAGTTTAGCAGAGAGCGGTGGTCTAGATCCGATTGATACTATAGTTGCTTTGAGAGCAGCACATGAACAGAAAAAAGTTGAATCAGGAGTTAACGTTATGGAAGGTGGAATTGCAGATATGACTAAGCTTGGTGTTATCGAACCATTAAAAATTAAGACACAAGCGATAAACTCAGCAGCAGATGCAGCAATCATGATATTGAGAATAGATGATGTGATCTCAGCATCAAAGCTTGATAAAGGAGGAATGCCTCCGATGCCACCAGGCGGAATGGGTGGTATGGGCGGTGAAGGGGAATATTAATCCAGTAAACCAAAAATAAATCATGAATGAAACCTGGCTGTTGCTAATTTTTTTCTTTTCTTTTTCTTTGTATTATATTCTGAAGAATAGACTCGCGATTTTCTTCCCGAGTTCTAAAAAGATTATAGATACTGTTATAGAATTTGCTGGTATCAGAAAGAACGATGTATTCTATGATTTAGGTTCTGGCGACGGAAGAATCCTAATGGAAGCAGCGAAGAAGAATATAAGAGTCCTTGGCATCGAGCAAAATAAATTATTGAATTGGATAGCGAAGAGAAAGATAGAACGGTTGAAATTAAAGAATGTAGAGATAATCGAAGGCAATATCTTTAATCAAGACATCAGTAAAGCCACGATTATCGTCGCTTATCTATCCATTAGTGTTACACATAAATTGCAGAAAAAAATTGAAAAAGAAGTAAAGAGAGGAACAAGAATAATCCTTATCGATCATTCTTTTAAGGATTGGAAACCAGTTAAAATGAAAAAAATAGGGTTTATACCAGTCAGGTTTTACTTGAAATGATTTCTTTTAAAAAAATAAATTTTATACCAGAAAAGAAATAATTTAAACAAGGAAAATAAATTTAATTAAAGGTGAACGAATGGTCACGGAAGAGAGTGAGTATGAATTAGTGCCAATGTCTCCTATCAGAAGACTAGAACAGAGGTTGGATAGGTTGGAATCTTCGTCTCCAATCGATTCAAAGAGTATTTTCAGTGATGTCATCGATATAGTGAGGATGAACCAACAACTTGTCGATGAACTGGCAAAATCAAGCGATGCCCTGAGGATAGAATTGTCAAAATTACCAGGTAAACTGGATGAACTTATCATTAACCTTAAAGAATTGGTATCTTTCATCAGGGCTTCTGGTGAAGGAGAGTCAGCAGGAGTTACACAAGACATGATGAAACCAGTTGTTGATAAGTTGGACGAGATGGTTAGGACAAATAAAGTTGTATCTGAGAAGAACGATTCGATGCTTGAACTACTCGATGAGATAAACAAGAAGATGAGAAGACCACAATTACTCAGACCGATGCAACAAATGTCAAGCGTAATGACTCAACCGTTAAGACCACAATTAAAACCACTTAATGTTTAGGAGACTAAAAAAGAGGTTAAAAAATGAAAGGTATCTCAACCATAATTGCCTCAATAATATTGGTAGTTATAACTATTGGACTGATATCAGTAGCATACTTGTACATGAGTGGATTGTTGAGTGGAACAACAGCAAAAAATATACAGTTAATGGACGCTTATTGTGATTTAACATCTAGTTCAAATTACAATATCACAGCTATAGTCAAGAATATAGGAACAGCTAATATAACCACTCTTACTTCTTTCATAGACGGAAAATCAGCAGATCCTGTTTGTAGTGTTGATTTCGGACCACAAGAGACAGTAACTTGTAAGTTCAATCAATTTGGTAGCTCAAATATAGTAGCGGGTATGCACCAATTAAGAGTTGTTAGTTCAAGTTCAGTAGGCGGTCCAGTAAACTGTTAATAACTGAAAATTGAGGTAATGGGAAAATGAAGGGAATATCAACAATAATAGCCAGTATTTTACTCTTAATAATAACCATAGGATTAGCAGGGACTGCTTATGTTTTTATTTCTGGACTTCTTACTAGCAGTATTTCTAAAACAATAAGTGTTCTAGACGTTTCTTGTAATCCTTTCACTTCCACTAAGGCTAACATAACTATAATCCTAGCGAACGATGGAACAGTGAACATAACAGATTCTGAATTAATAGTCATGATCGATGGTACTGTAAAATCCCCACAATTTACTTTCAATCCTGATCCAATACCTGCACGAAGTACAGCTGTGGCAACGAGTTCAGACACTTATGATATGGGTAAGATTCACACAGTATTAGTTGCCTCACCCAGCAATTCTTTCAGGGCACCATCAGTCTGGTGTTGATGATTAACGATGAAAGGACAATCTCAAGTAGTTTCAGTTATAATCCTAATAGTTTTAGTCATGGGTGCGATAGCCCTAGTCCTTCCCTGGACTATGACGATGATTCAAAAAAGAAAAGACATGAAAAGTGTGGATGATATCTACAACTTCTTTCAATTACTCGATGAGACGATAAGAAACATTGCTATTAATGGTGGTGAAGAATCTTTACAATTGAAAGTTCCAGGAAGGTTCACAGTGTATCCAGATTTATCCAATTCTGATTTAAACAACAGTATTGTATTCTCTTTCAGGGGATTGGTGTCATTCATCGCGGAATGTAACCTCCCAGTCACTCCTTATTGTTGGATACCGTTGAATACACCGAACATGAACACGACCGGTACGTTGGGTGTGGATTCACCGTCTGTGATATTTGGTAAAACAGAGAGAGCTGAAGATAAACTGGAAATAGAGTACAGGCTTTGGTACAGGATGTTGAACGACACTCCTACCCATGGTTACAAGATTGTTTTGAATACATCCGGCAATCAAGATGCAAGCACAACTGTCGGTTTCATAAGAATCCAGAGAATTAAATCAACTTCCACGCAATCTTTAACTACAACAGAAATCAATATTATTGTTTGAAAAGATGAGTAAAGCCCAGAGTTTCATCGTAGAATTCATTCTGTTCTTCATGATTTCATTCAGCTTATTTACTGCAATCAGCTTTTATTTTTACAACCAGAATATTTATTACAAAGAGAGAGTAGGCAGTACAACTGCAGAACTCATAAACGATATTGTATTAACTCATATAATCAAAGGTGTTAACTGTAAAGCATGTGATCGGGTCACGATAACAGAAGAAGTTCCATCCAAGATAGGCGGCATTTTCTACACAATTCAACTCGATAACTATGTGATAAACACAACTTTGGTGAAAGAGAAAGCTTCTTTTGTAGAGACACCAATATTTAATTTGAATGAAACTCTATTTTTTTCAGGGAGTTCAACGAGTGAAGATAAAAGAATAGTAATAAAAATTAATAATACTGGTGTAGGTGTTGAATGAATGTTCAACGGGCGTATGATTTTTAGAAGGTTGGTAATTGGGTACAGAGCACTTAAAAAAAGAAATGTAGGAATACCTGAAGTGACACCCGTTAATTTACCATCATCCCTCATGACACCACCACGCGTCACAACAGAATTCCCACAAAAACCCTTAGAGGTCACTGGTGAACTCAGGCTTCTTCCTCCAGAAAAACCAGAGTTAGAAGGAATAGAAATACCAACCTTTAAGACTAAGTTAATAAGCAAGGTTGGTTTAGAAGAAGAAAGGATTGAACAAACATTTGAAACATCTTATTCGCTGATTCCAGAAAAACCAACAAAGGGTCAACCTATCTTCGCTTACACACAGATAAAATGGAACTCTCAAAAAAATTGTTACGAATATCATGTGTTTCAACCCACACTATCTGAGGAGACAAAGAGGTTATTCCTCAAGATCAAAAGGTTGTTGGAAGAAAAATTGGACGTGGACCTCACCAGATTAAAAGAATTCGAGGCAAGGGACTATCTCACTAGACAAACTTCTGAGTTGATGGAATATTTCAGGATAAATTTAACAGAAACTGAGAGACAGATACTAGGCTATTACATCGATAGAGATTTCTTAGGCTTAGGAACGATTGAACCACTCATGCGCGACCAAGAGATTGAAGATATAAGTTGTGACGGCGTTGGAATACCGATTTATGTTTTCCATAGAAACCCGTTGCTTGGCTCTATGCCAACGAACATTATTTTCAATTCAAGCGAAGAACTAGATTCTTACTTGGTTCGATTAGCACAGTTGTGTGGTCAGGCCATATCTGTTATAGACCCATTGCTAGAAGGTTCATTACCAGATGGATCGAGGATGCAAGGCACGTTGGCCACAGATATAGCAAGAAGAGGATCTAACTTTTCGATAAGAAAGTTTACTAAATTTCCATTCACTCCTACTCATCTTCTCAAGTATGGAACTGTTGATGTAAAGACGTTGGCATACCTTTGGATGGCTATAGATTACGGATGCAGCGCTCTAATTTCTGGAGGAACTGCGACTGGAAAAACAGTTTTTCTTAATGTGTTATCGCTTTTCATAAAACCAGAGATGAAGATTGTCAGTATAGAGGATACAGCAGAACTTAAGTTACCGCATCCACACTGGGTTCCACATGTTGCGAGAGTACCTATAGCTACGGAAGAGGGTAAGAGAAAAGGAGAAGTAGATTTGTTCGATTTGTTGAAAGAAAGTATGAGACAAAGGCCTGATTACATCATACTCGGAGAAGTGAGGGGCAAAGAAGCTTATGTCCTATTCCAACAGATGGCGACTGGTCATCCTTCTCTTGCCACAATACATGCCGACTCAATGGGTAAATTGATAAACAGGATGATTACACCGCCTATATCATTACCACCTAGTCTACTGGAGACTTTGGACTTGATAGTTTTTCTGACTAACATGAGGTACAAAGGAAAATACGCAAGAAGAGTAGAGAGTGTGTACGAGGTTACTGATTATGATTTCAAGAAAAAACAAATCACGACAAACTTGCTCTTTGAATGGGATCCTTCTACTGATAAAATAAACACGAAGAACAAGAGTGTTATATTGAAGAAAATCGTGAAAAAAACAGGTATTAGTGAGAAGAAAATTATCGATGAGTTTGAAAGAAGAATGGCAGTACTCCAATGGTTACAAGAGAAAAACATAACAGATTTTCGCAGTGTTACTCAAGTCTTCAACCTATACTACAGTTTTCCTGAAAAAGTTCTGGACATCATAACTGGTGAAATTTGATGTCTTTCTTTGAAAAAATGGCAATGCGTTACTTAGACAAGTACATAGAGCCGCACCTAGAGGTCTTTACTGACTTGAAAAAGGATTTGAAAAGGAGTGGTATGAGGAAGACCTTAGAGGAGTATCTCTCTACATCTCTTTTGATGTGTATCATCCTCTTCATAATAGAATTACCGATTTTTTCGTTGATTTTTTCTCTGTTGAACTTGGGGTTCTTGTTCAGTTTTTTCATGGCTATAACAACCTCAATCTTACTCTGTTCGTTCTTCTTTTTGATGTTTGTAAACTATCCAAAATTTTTGATCAGGGACAAAGCACGTTCGATAGACAGGACTCTTCCATTCGCTGGAATTTATCTCTCAACCATAGCTAGTTCTCGATTACCACCGCACAGAATTTTTGAAATCTTCTCCAAGTTCAAAGAATACGGTGAAATTAGTTATGAAGCAAAGAGGATAGTTGCTGACATGAGGATCTTCGGCCTGAACGTGTATGATAGTCTAGAGAAAGCTATTGATCGTACACCATCAAAAGAACTCAGGGATTTATTCTGGACAATACTATCGACGTTAAAAGCTGGTGGTGATCTTCATGCTTATCTCTCTGAAAAATCAAAGAGTTTTTTATCTGATTACAGGAGAAGTTTGGATGAATTTTCCCATCAGCTCTCAATCTATTTGGAGATCTATCTTACTGCCTTAGTCTTGGGCACGATTTTCTTTATTATACTCACGTCTGTGATGTCGGGGTTCACTGGCATAGTAGCTGAAAACGTAATCTTCGTTCAATTTTTCTTAATATTCCTATTCGTTCCGTTGATATCAATTGCATTCATAATCCTTATTAAATCATCCTCACCGGGGGAAGAATGATGGTTAGTCTGGAAATAACTAAGGAGAGAAAAATTTTGTTAATAACCATACTAGTTTCATCATTTTTGATATTCATCGGTGTGATCAGTGGAATTCAAGGCGTTCTTGGGAACACAATAATCTTATCGGTTTTTTTAGTAATAACACCCCAGTTGATATTCAGTTATGTTGGTTTCAAGGAAATGAAAGAGATTGAACTGCGTTTCCCTCATTTCTTAAGAGATTTGGTCGAGACAACGAGAGCTGGAATGCCTCTTCATAAAGCGATTATTTTTGCCAGCAAAACAGACTATGGCCCACTCTCTTCAGAAGTAAAGAAGATGGCCAACCAATTGTCATGGAACGTAAACATACTGAAAGTTTTAGATCAATTTAAAAAAAGGTTGAAAAAAAGTAAGACGTTGACTAGAATCATTAGAATCATTATTGAAACTTATAAGTCTGGTGGGGCCGTCGATGAGACGTTAAATTCCCTTTCAAATACACTGATGACTATTCAAGATACAGAAAAAGATAGAAAAAGTATGCTCAATCAATACGTCATAGCGATGTACGTGATTTCTATCGTTTTCATCGGGATAATCATCGGTATAAATTGGCTGATGGTACCAGTATTCGAATCTTTGGTCATGCCTTCGGGTTCTGAGGGTGCTGTCATAGGCATCATAACCAATCCATGCAGTGTTTGTTTAAACAGAATTGGTGGTGGTTGTATACCTTGTAATTTTTATTTTGGTATCTGTTCGATTTTCGGCGTCAAGAATACTGGTATAAGTTGTTATTACTTGGCATTATTCTTTTCCATCACTGTTATGCAGGCTATCATGGGTGGACTGGTTGCCGGACAGATAGGTGAAGATTCAATAAAAGCCGGTTTTAAACACAGTATCATATTATTGGGTATAACGATCGGTGCTTTCTTTATCCTTGTGTATCTAGGATTCATGGGTGGTTAAAATAAAAGCGCAACTCACCATCCAGTATCTAGCCTCATTCATATTTTTCGTTGGGTTAGTAGTGTTGATTTATCTATCATACTCTGCTAACATTCCAAGGTTTGTTGAAGAAGTAAACAAAGAGAATACACGATCAAAAGCATATCAACTATCGGAAATATTAGTGAATGATCCTGGACATCCGATAAATTGGAATTCTGTTTCAGAGAGTAATATAAAAAGAATAGGACTTTCTGACCATTACACAAACAAAACAAACTTGATATTATGGGATAAGGTTTACAAATTTAAACAAGAATTCGATTGTTACAACGAATTTGAAAAAGTACAAAACAGATTGGCATTGAACAAATCATTTTCAATTTTTATCTTCAACATCACTGATAACGGTAACAGAGACCTTTTGTTCAATTGTAGTCCATTAGTATTTCCAAAAACAGGAATAAACGCAACTGTAAAACGCATCACTGCCATGAACAACTCTGGAAATATAGAATTAGCCGAGATAATCGTGCAGATGTGATTGAATGAAAGGTATAATGAGTATAATAGAAGTCATGATAACAGGGATGATATTGTTCGTAGCTTTCTTACATTTCTTTCCACAGTATACAATAAAATCTAAATGGGACAAGGCATTGTTAACTGTAAAAGTTAGAGATACACTAAACACGATAGACAGGATGAACAAGACTTATGATTTCGCAACATCGTCTTGCTTACTTGATTCTAATTCAGAATTTGTAAAATTTATGAATAGAACGTTCCAACCAGAAAAAGCAGGTGGTGTTGCAGTCTGGTGGAAAGTAGCGGAAGGTGATATTACAACACAACCTTGTACAATCCCATATTTTACTGAAGGATACAAAGAATCAATAGTTGATGTTTATAACTCAACCACTGGGTTTCAAATATACAGTTTCACTCTTGGAATAGGATATCCTTATTGATCATTTTAACCTGACAGCTTCTAAATTTCTCGGTGCACTTGTTTCTATTCTAAACAATTTGTGTATAGTCCTTGCCAGGTTTACAGGTTTTGTGTTATCCCCATGACAAACTAATACTCTCTCAGGTTTTGATTTTAACCTATTCACGAAATTGATGAGTTGATTCTTGTCAGAGTGTCCACTCAAACCGTCTATCGTTTGAACTTCCAATTCCAGTTTCATCGTGTTAGTCTTCCCGTCGACATTCAACGGGATTTCTTTCCATCCTTTTTGAATCCTACGGCCCATCGTTCCCTCGCCTTGATAACCGACGAAGATGAGTGTGTTATCTTTATTTTCACCCAACATCTTCAAATGTTCCATGACAGGACCACCGGATAACATACCTGATGTTGAGATGATGACAGCTGGTTTTTGATCCCATACTTTCTCTCTCTCTTGTTTGGATGTCACTTGTTTGAAGATATCATTAACAAACGGGTTGCTGCCTTGGAATATCTTTCTCTCTACATCCATTGATAGATACTCCGGATAGGCTGTGTGAATAGCAGTCGCATCCCAGATCATCCCATCGATGAATACTGGATGCTCAAATTTATTCTCTGATAAGATGACCATAATTTCCTGAGCTCTTCCGACTGCGAATGAAGGAATGAGGACTTGTCCTTTTCTTTCCATCGTTCTGTTGACTATCTCCATGAATTGTTGTTCAGATTCTTCTCTGTGCGGCATGATATCCTCATCACCACCATAAGTGGATTCTATGATGAGTGTTTCAACTCTCTGGAAGTTTGTAAAAGCAGGATCGAACAACCTTGTTCTACCAAATTTTATATCCCCAGTGTAGACTATGTTGTGTAAGCCTTGTCCAACGTGCAAGTGAACCTGTGCTGAACCTAACAAATGTCCAGCTGCTTGGAAAGTCAACCTCACATCAGGACCAACATCAGAGACTTCATCATAATCCAGAGTGATAGAATGTTTGACAGCTTCTTTAACACCCTTTGCTGTGAAAGGTGGTTGTACCCCGTTCCTTTGTAAGACATCGATGTAATCTAAACACAACATAGTGAAGTTATCAAGAGAAGGTGTTGTGCAATAAAAAGGACCATCATACCCATACTCGTACAAATAAGGAACCATACCACAGTGGTCGAGATGGGCGTGAGATATTATGATACCATCTATTTCAGCTGGGTCGAATTCTTTCACGTTCAGGATAGGAAACCTACCACTATCCGTACCGCCAACGTTAACCCCACAATCCATGAGTATCTTTGATTTTGGTGTTTCTACTAATGTGCACGATCTTCCAACTTCTCTGTAACCTCCAAGACAAACTATCCTTACCCAATCCCTCTTTGTATCTTTATCTGAGAATATATTGTTCCCAACTTTTTTCAGAAAAGTTCTTCTCCATTTTGTTTCTCTGAACAACAATTGTCGGATTGACTTGACGATGTTTGATGTAATCTCTGGCACTCTCTCGATTCTTGGAACCCACAGCGTTTTTTCTTTTATGACGTTGAATGTTTCACCACCCCTGCCTATGACCAAACCAGGTTTCTCTGCTGTGATTATCACTAGACTCCTGTCAGGTTCAAACCGTATATCTGTAACCTTTGCTTCTGGCGGTATGATTTCCATGATTATTTTCTTCGTATCTTCTGGCGACAGGCATAGAGTGCTATCAGGCCTGACTTCTATTCTTTTCTTCAATTCTTGAACAGTACTCTTAACTTGCTCAGAGGCATCTAAGAAGAAGAATTTGTCTTTAGTGTAGACTACGATTTCACATCCTTCCAACTCTACTCTATCCACTACTTCTTTTGGTAGACTTGACTTTACTTTATCCAGGATTTCCATCTTCAATTACCTTCAAAAAAAGATGATCATTTCTTAATGCTTTCGATTATTTTTTCTACTTCGGCTTCTTTCAACAGTTTGAAGCCATCCTTATCTATAACTGCAACATCGATACCTTTTCCACCAGATGCTATGTCCCTTTCAACAGCAGCCCTAACAGCCCTTGCTGCGATTTTTTTACATTCATCGACTGAAAGTCCTTCCTTAAATAAAGTCTCCAGCACTCCAAAAGCCATTGGAGAACCTGAACCAGTCGAAAAATAGTCTTTCTCTTCCAATGAAGAACCATCAGGATGAAGGATGAACAGGTTTGGACCAGTTTCATCATACCCAGCTAGTATTATTTGAACCATGTAAGGTAGGTAACTCCATCTTCCTCCATACAGAATGTTTGATAATAAACTTGCTGCAGCCTTTACGGGTATACGTCTTCTAGTCCTCAATTCATAAAGTTTCGACTCAGCAGTCAAGTATCTTGCCAAGGCTTGAACGTCACCAACCATACCAGCTTGTGTCATGGCTATGTGTGGCATTATTTCTACGATTTTAATATCTTTTTTTGTGGCAACTAGGTAACCCATAGTTGCTTTTTTCTCTGCTGCTAAAACTATACCATCTTTACAAACAATACCTACAGTTGTAGTTCCGGTACTTATTCCTTTTATATCTATCAATTAAAACACCTCAGGATTCCTTTAATTTTTTAGTATCAATATTTAAATAGTTTGACTTAATAAGCTTTTGCAAAATAAACGACTTCCTTTGCTTTTTTATTGCAGTGGATACAATCAGAGAATGTTTTTTCTTTTTTGAATGGGATTGTCCTGATCGTTGCACCAGTTTCTTCTTTGATTTTTTCTTCACATTTATGGTCCATACAATGACAGGCTCTCAAGAAACCACCTTTCTTCTCTAAAACTTTTTTGAATTCATCGAATGTTTTGACTGTGGTGATGTGTTCATTCAAGAATTTCTTTGCTTTGTTGAACAAGTTTTTCTGTATTTCATCCAAAGATTTAACTATTTTTTTAATCACATCTTTATCTTTAACAAAAATTTTCTCGAAACTATCTCTTCTCACGATGACAACTTGTTTCTTCTGAATGTCTTTTGGCCCGATTTCTACCCTCAAAGGAACACCCTTCACTTCCCATTCGTTGAATTTCCATCCTGGCGTGTATTCAGTCCTGTCATCGAGAATGACTTTCAAGTTTTCTTTTTCTAATTTTTGTTTCATCTCTTCAGCTTTTTTTAGAATCTTTTTCTTGTCAGTTTCTTTGTAGTAAATCGGTACTATCACAACATGTGTATGAGCTATCTTTGGTGGCAGTATCAAACCTTTGTCATCACCATGTGTCATTATCAAAGAACCGATCATTCTCGTTGAAACACCCCAAGAAGTATTCGATACCAATTTCTCTTTTTCATTCTTGTCTAAGAATTTGATATCAAAGACTTTCGAGAAGTTCTGACCTAAATTGTGTGATGTTCCCATCTGTATTGCCCTACCATCTGGCATCAAAGCTTCAACAGTAGTAGTCGTTAATGCACCAGCAAATTTCTCTTTATCACTCTTCTTTCCAGTTAAAACAGGAATTGCTAAATAATTTTCAATAAATTCTTGATATAATTTAAGAATGTCCATCATCATCTTCTCTGCTTCTTCCATAGTTTCATGTGCTGTATGACCTTCTTGCCACAAGAATTCTGTCGTTCTGACAAAGAATTTTGTTGATGATTCCCATCTCACGATGTTACACCACTGATTGATTTTTAGTGGCAAATCTCTCCAACTTCTTATCCATTTGCTGAACATTGAATAGATGATTGTCTCACTAGTCGGTCTTATTGCTAATCTTTCTCCGAGTTCTTTTCCACCACCAATCGTAACCCATGCACATTCTGGTACAAACCCTTGGAAATGCTCAGCTTCTTTTTTCAAGAAACTTTCTGGAATGAATAGTGGAAAATAAGCATTCTTGACACCGTGTTTTTTGAATTCTTTATCCATGACTCTCATTATATTTTCCCAGATTGCGTAACCATTCGGCTTAATAACCATACAACCTTGAACAGGAGCATAATCTGCCAAATCAGCCTTTTGAACTACTTGCGTGTACCATTCAGAGAAATCTTCTGATTTTTTTACAGTTATTCCTTCTTTTTCTGACATAATACCACTAAAATTAATATAACTTTACTCCAATATCAACTTCTTTTTCTGGCTTTACCAAGATGATATCATTGTTTTTATCGGGTACTCCTAAAACCAAAACCTCTGACTTGAAATTTGCAATCTGTTTTGGAGGAAAATTAACGACTGCTAAAACCAACCTTCCTTTCAAATCTTCTTTTTTGTAAAGTTTTGTTATTTGTGCACTAGATTTTTTAATCCCGATTTCTGGACCAAAGTCTATTTTTAGTTTGTAAGATGGATTTTTTGCTTCTGAAAAATCTTCTACTTCTATTATTTTTCCAACTCTTATATCAACTTTCTGGAAATCATCGAATGTTATCATATCATCACGAGAATGGGGAAGCCGTGATTTGAACACGGGTCACCAACTCCCAAGGCTGGCATAATAGACCAAACTATACTACTTCCCCTTGTCTTTGAAGATTTAGTTTTTTGAGTAGAAAAAGTTAGGAGTAATTTATCGCCCTGGAAGGCATTCACCGATCATTCCAATCACAAGAGAATTTGAGGAGTTAAGTATTAAAAAGTTACTATTTTATCATTCAAAATTTGTTTGATTTCAAAAACTTTCTCGTTATCAAATACGTACAATTCTCTCCGCACATCGTGCATCCATTGGATTTCGTCGGTATCCTCTTGTATATTTTTTCTGCTTTCTCTGGATCGATACAATTCTTGAATTGCTCATCCCATTTTAACGCTGCCCTTGCCGATGAAATATCCACATCCTTTTTCATGGCTTTTTTACCGAGTTTAACTATATCAGCAGAATGAGCAGCCAATTTTGATGCAATCACACCTTCTTTCACGTCTTCAACCATCGGGATTCCTAAATGTTCTGATGGTGTGACAACACAAAGAAAATCTGCCCCTGCCAATCCTGCTAAAGCTCCACCTATCGCTCCGACAAGATGGTCGTATGGACAGCCCATATCAGTGACTAAAGGTCCTAGAACATAATAAGGAGCACCTTTACAAACTTTTTTTTGCAATTTTACATTCTTAACAATATGATTCAACGGCATGTGTCCAGGCCCTTCAACGATTGTTTGAACGTTCACTTTTCTAGCTATCTCGACTAATTTTCCTATGTTGAACAATTCTTGATTCTGATACCAATCGCTAGCGTCTTCTAGACAACCGGGTCTTAAACCATCTCCAAGACTCAGACATACATCATATTCTCTTGCTAGATTCAATAAAACATCAAAATCTTTGTATAATGGGTTCTCTTCTTTATTATGTTTTATCCAAGCCGCCAAGAAACAAGCCCCCCTGGAAACTATTCCCGTTTTTCTAGGATGTTTTTCTAGTCTGTCTACTATCTCTTCCGTAACACCGCAATGCACAGTTATAAAATCCACACCATCTTTCAAATGTTTCTCTATGACTTTGAAAATTTCATCTTCGCTCATGTCAACAATCGAGCCGTGTTTTGTTGCTTCAGTTGCAGCTTGGTATATAGGAACAGTACCTATAGGCACGTTAATAGAATCGATTATTTGTTTTCTTGTTCTATCTAAATCTCCTCCAGTAGAAAGGTCCATGACAGTATCACTACCGAATTTTACGGCAATTTTTGCTTTTTCTATTTCTGTGTTGACATCGGTAAAATCTGCAGAAGTTCCAACATTTGTGTTTATCTTCGTGAAAAGTTTAGAGCCTATACCGATAGGATGAACGTTTTTTCTAACAAGGTTTTTAGTGATAACAACATGACCTTTTGCTACTAGTTGACAAAGCTTCTTTTCACTTATTATTTCATCTTTTGCAACGATTCTCATCTCTTCTGTAATTTTTCCTTTCTTCGCATCTTCCATCTGCATTCGAATCACGTAAATAGAATTTAATTTGAAATAAAATGTTCATAACCTTTAGTGTTCAACTCTTTTTCTTTATTATCCTTGACTAAAAAGACCCCACTACCTTCTAATACCCTACCGATTACTATCCCTATTGGTTTTGGTGTTGTGTAAATTATTTGATAATCTTCTCCCATGTGAAACACAATTTTTTCAAAGTCTAGATTATTCTTCTTGCAGAATTCAAATAATTTTGGGTTTATCGGTAGTTTGTTAAAATCTATAACGATCTTTTTCTTGCTTAATCTGGATAATTCTCCTAATTCAAACGCCAAACCGTCTGAAATGTCAACACCAGCATTAGCGTGCGGAATGATTTTTTTACACAATTCAAAGTCTATTTCTGGTGTATCTTGTGCATCTGAAAATATTTTATCCCCATTCAACCCTTTCATCCTCATCATATAGCCCGCAGCAGCATTCCCTATTTCACCAGTCAGAACAACAAAATCTTCAACTTCTGCAGTTGATCTTTTTAGAGGTTTACATTCTACAACCCCAACAATCGTCATGGAATAGAAGAATTCTTCTGACTTGTTAGTGTCCCCACCGAGAATGTATGCTCCAAATTTTTTCAGTTCATCATCCATCGATTTGTACAGTTTTTTAATGAAATCTATATCGAAGTCAGGAGGAAAACCAAAGCAAGTGAAAGCATACAAAGGCATCGCTCCTTTGCATAACAAATCAGTCACGTTTGAAGTTATGATCTTCTTACCAATTTTTTCAGGGGTTTTAGTCGTGAAATGTGTACTCAGAGTTCCCATGTCAGTCGTTACAGCAACTTTTTTACCGTCTATCTCAAAAATAGCAGCATCCTCGTCAAAATCTGCGATAACTTTAGTTCTTCTTACAAGATTCTTGATGGTTTCAATGATTTTTCTTTCTCCTAGTTCACTCAGTTTCATAGACTCTATAATCTATTTATTAATTAAAATATCTGAAATATACTGTGATTGAATGCTACCGAACATAGGCAAAGTTGACAAGAAGAGTTTTGATGACATAATATTTCCTCAACTCGGCAGTAAAGATGATACAGTTTTAATAGGACCACAACATGGTGTGGATGCAGCTGTCATAGACTTAGGGGATAAAGTGATGGTTCTGACTGAAGACCCTACTTTCGGGATGCCTGTTCTGATGCCTTATTTTGGCTGGTGTATCGTTCATATATGTGCGAGTGACGTTGCTGTCTTAGGAGTAAAGCCAAGATACATGTCGATTTGTATATTGCTCCCACCAGAAACTAAAGATGAAATTTTGAGAAACTTTTGGGGACAAGTGCACGAAGAATGTAAGAAACTTGGAATAGCTATAGTCGGCGGTCATACTGGTATCTATCCTGGAATAGCTTATCCTCTCAACGGTGGTTGTACTGTCATCGGCATAGGAAAGAAAGAACAATTGACACCTGCTTGCAACGCAAAAGTCGGTGATAAAGTTATCATGACTAAAGGACCTGCTGTTGAGGCTGTTGGTATTCTAGCTTATCAAGCTGAGAAAGACTTAGAAAAAGAATTAGGTAAAGATCTGGTTGAAAGAGCTAAGAAGTATTTCCTAGAGATGACTGTTATCAAGGATGCGTTGACTGCTGGAAAATATTCGCATGCGATGCACGATGCGACTGAGGGTGGTTTGTTAAACGGAGTTTATGAGGTTGCTGAAGCTTCTAAGAAAGGAGTCACGGTTTACGAAGATAAGATTTTCATCCCAGAAGAAATTGAAAAAGTGTGCAGTTATTTCAACATAGACCCTCTGATTTCGATAGGTGAAGGGACCCTGGTCATAACAGCAAAAGAAGAAAACACTAATAGGATAATACAAGAACTGAAAAACAACGGAATCAAAGCTTATGTCATCGGTGAAATCACAGAAAAAGAGAGAAAATTCGTGAGAAAAGATGGGACTGAAGAAACTTTAGAACCAGTCAAAGTCGACCCATTCTGGAACGCTTACTTCAGCACTTTAAAGGGTTAAAATGGACGAGAAAGAAATTGTCTTGAAAGAAGTTAAAGAAGCAGTCAAATTACTAGAAAAATGTAAGGAAATTTCTCGTCTGATGCCGGAAGTGAGAGTGAACGTAGTTTATGCTTTACCTGATGCTAAGACAACGATGGATGTTGCTGCTGTTGACGGAAGAATCACTGTTGTAAAAGGTTATCCAAAAGCTTGTGGTGATGTTATCTTTGGCGCTTCTGACCATATGGCTAGGTTGATACTAGAAATAAGAAAGTACGATGAATCGATCAGAGCTGGGATGAATTTTAAATGTGATTCAGAAATCATAGAACACGTGAAAAAATTCTGTGAGAAAGAAAAATTATCGTTTGGGATGATTGATAGAAGAAAAGAACCGAAAGAAATCATTGAACAAGATAAAAAATCGATGCCTTGGAAGATTAAAGAATTGAAAAAAAATTATGGGAAAACACCAACTGTATTCTATGAGAGTGAGGGCTGGAGTAAGGAACCTCTATTTGTGATTGTTGATAAAAACCCGATTGAAGTAGTTAAAACGACGATAAGAATAGCGAAATCATTTAAAAATAGTTAAAGATACAATATACTCTTGAATCGTATGAGAATCTCTATTCTCTCTGATTTCCATTTTGGTTATGGTTGGAACACAAGATTAGAAGAAGATAGTTACCAGAACGCACAAGAAGCGATATCAAAATGCTTAGATTCAGATTTGATACTAATAGCAGGAGATATCTTTGATTCAATAACTCCTAGAACAGAAACTTTAGCTAAAGCTTTGAAAGTATTATCTAAACCATTATTGACTGAAAACAAAGGAGTCAAATTAGTAAAAACTTTAAACAAAGACTTACCAGAAATCTCTAACAGGACTCTATCTGGAATACCTGTTCTAGCTTTACATGGAACTCATGAGAGAAGGACTAAAGAACAAACCAATACGATAGAAGCTTTAGAACAAACAGGTTTTCTCATTCATTTACATTGTAATAGTTTAGTTTTCGAGAGAGATGGACAGAAAGTTGCTATTCAAGGAATGTCTGGTGTTCCAGAGAGATATGCAAAAGATATTCTGGATAAATGGGACCCAAAACCAGAAGAAGATTGTTACAACATCCTGGTGATGCATCAAAGTATAGAACCATACGTCTATTCTCCTTTAGAACCACCATCTCTCAACCTGTCAAACCTACCTAAAGGTTTTGATTTGATTATCGACGGTCATGTTCATGAAAAAGATTTAAATAAAATAAACGGCACGACACTTTTACTTCCAGGAAGCACGATTGTCACTCAGTTGAAAAAAGAAGAGGCTGAAGTTCAAAAAGGATTCTATCAGGTTGAGATAGATAAAGAAACAAAAATCAATTTCATACCGTTAGAGAACAACAGAAAATTCTTTTATGATGAAATCGAAATCAAACCAGATGTAACCATCAGAGAACAGATAGAAGAAAGAATAAACAAAACGCTCGATCAGGAATTCAAGAAAATTCCTATAATCAAAATGAAAATACTCGGAAAAGAAACTGGTATCATCGACAAAGAACTCAGGGAGATAGAGAAAAAATACTCTGATAAAGCTATTGTTTACTTCTCCAAAGAATTAGAATCACCAGAGATGACGAGAAAGATTGAGTTATTAAGAAACTTGAGGGAAAGAAAATTATCAATCGAAGAAATGGGATTACAGATATTGAAAGATAATCTCAAGGAATTGAAGTTCAGTTCAGTCTTCGATAGTGATAGTGTATTCAGATTACTAAGTGAAGGAGATACAGAAAGAACATTCGATATTTTGACTGGAAAACAAACCACTCTAACACAATTATTAAAAAGTGAGGATTATGATAACAAAGGTTAAACTAAAAAATTTCCGCTCTCATTTAGATTCAGAATTTGATTTCTCTAGTGGGACCAATGCCTTGGTAGGAATAGTAGGCAGTGGAAAATCAAGTATTATGAACGCATTATCATTCGGTCTATTCGGAACCTTCCCTGACCTACAAGCAAAGAAAATAAAACTCGACGATATCATAATGAACAAACCTTCTCTGAAAGATACTGCAGAAGTGGAAGTCAGTTTTACTGTCGATGGGAAGACTTATTCTGTCATGAGAACCATTGAGCGTGCTAAAGGCACGACTTATTCTGAGATAAGAGAAGGAGATAAACTTTTAGATGCTCCGAACACACAGAGGGTCACTGAACTAGTTGAGAAGATATTGAAAGTGAATTATGAATTATTCTCCAAAGCAATCTATTCTGAGCAGAATGCATTGGATTATTTCTTGACATTACCGCGTGGGGAAAGGATGAAAAGAATAGACAACCTCTTGATGATAGACAAGTTTGAGAAAGCAAGGTCCTCAGCAGTCTCACTCATGAATAAATTAGTCGAGAGAAAATTAGGTCAACAAAGTGTAATCGAACAAACAGATGTCGATAAACTGAAGAAACTTATCAATGAATTGACTCAGGACATAGACAAGATGAGGAAAGACAAATTAGAAATTTCAGCAGAAGTAGAAACGATGAATAAACAAAAAAATGAGATGGAATTAGACCTTCGCAGACTAGAACAGTTGAACAAAGACCTAAATTACTTCAAAGAACAAGAAAAGTCAGTCGAATCAGCGATAGAAGAAAATAACAAATTCATAACCGAAATTGAGAACTTGCTGAAAGGCAGGACACGTCAAGATATAGAGAATAACATAAAACAATTTTCTCAGAAGATTCAAGACCTGAACAAAAATTTGACTGAAAAGAGGAATGAACAAGAAAAATTAACAGAGTTGATTTCTGAATCTAAGACCAAGATAGAATTCTTGGAAAAAGATAAGATGAGAAAACTAGAAACTGATATCTCGAAGAAACTCTCTATAAAAGAAATGGTCGATGAAATAAAGAATAATTATGGCGATAAACCGTTGGAAAAAATGAGCAAAGAAAAGAATGAATTGAATGAATCAGTCAAAAGGTTATCCTCACTAAATACGGTGCTATCAGAAACAAAGGAGATACTCGAGAAAATTCATGAGTTGAAAGACTCTTGTCCTATCTGTCGTTCAAAGTTAACGGACGAAAAGAAGAAACGTTTGATAAAAGATCAGAAGGAAAAAATTGAGAAGATTGAGAAAGAAATAAAAACCCTTGAGAAAGAAAAGCAAATGAAAGAAGAAAGTTTCAAATCCATAGAAGAGGTTGTGGATAAATTTAAACATTTCTTGATTGAAATCGAGGGCCTTGATGAATTGGAGAACCAGTTGAAAGATTTGAAAAAACTCTATTCTAAGTCGATCAAGACGATGGAAGTTTATCAGAAGGACTTAAATAAAATAAAAATCGATATTTCGAACTTGCAGAAAGAAATTGAGAAAAATAGAAACGATGAGAATAGTTTGGCGCTGCTTTATTCTAGGACTTCTGAGATCGAAAACAAAAAATCACGTCTGAACTACTTAAACTCCAGGATTGAGGATTTGAGAATGAAAATCACTGAGATAAACAAACAACTGAAAGACCAAGACATAGAAAAAATCAGGAAAGAATTCACTGAACTCGTGAGTAAAAAATCTGAATATGAAGAACGGTTGAAGAATTTAACCCAATCTTTCAAAGAAAAAGAAACAAGAAAAATAGAAGAAGAAGTAAAAATCAAGACGATCGAAAAACAAAAATCCGAGATAATGAGACTGGAGAAAATAATCAATGACTTGAAAATTTTTGAGAAGGCTCTGGAACAAACACAAGTTGAACTGAGGACAGAATTCATCGATGCCGTCAACTATACGATGAGTGAAATCTGGCCAAATCTATATCCTTATGAGGATTTCATCGGTATAGGCTTGAACATAGAAGCCGGAGACTATGTTTTACAACTGAAAGACCGTATGGAAAGATGGGTTAATGCCGATGGGATTGCGTCTGGCGGTGAACGTTCTATCGCATGTTTAGCCTTGAGAATCGCTTTTTCATTAGTTTTAGCCCCACAATTAAGATGGTTAGTCCTAGATGAACCTACTCACAACCTAGACAACAAAGCCATAGAAGATTTAGCCGAGACTTTGAGGACAAAGATAGGGAGTTTTGTCGATCAAGTTTTCTTAATAACACATGAAGAAAGATTAGAAGAAGCCGTCACAGGAAACTTATACAGGTTAGAAAGAGAAAAAAGAAAGGATGAAGTGACGAGAATATTGAAACCTCTTGATGATTAATTTTTATCCTAAAAAATAGAAATTAAGATTGTGAGAATAAAACTTTTTGCCACGATTATGGTGATTTTAATATTTTTTTCTTTATTCATAACACTTTTACCTGTAAAAACTGGTAAATTTTTTTCTCCAATTGTTGAAATGGCCGCCCCTGATTACATTCCAGGCATTATGACTATAAACGTTAGCGAGGATACTTGGACAGGAAATGGTTTGCTTCCTGTCGGTTGCCAATCAAGCCCATGTTCTAACGGGGAAAAATATTGTGAAAAAAATTGTAATTTTTCTCATGGGGGTTGTGAGAATGTTGGAGGAACCTATGTTTGGGTAGGAAAAGGTAGTGGGACTGGAAGTAGTGCAATGTGTGGGGTATGGGATGCCGAAAAACATGCATATCTATGGTTCAACATGTCTGAAGGAAGAACAACAAACGGGAATGTTATTGATATACCTTGGTATCTCATAAAGAATGCTACTATAAAAATTTGGGCTGATACTGTAACCAATTGTCAAAACATTAGTTTGAGGCCTGTTTTACCCAATGAAAATAAAAATACAATCAATGATACAATCCACAATTTAGTTTACAGCAATCATTATTATTCCTCTGGCGAGTACTATACTGAAAATTCAACGTTTTTCGGGTCAGAAATTAAAACCATGTGTCCCACTGTCAATACAACAAGCGAATGGAACATCACAGATTATGTAATCAATCAAACTAGGTACGGGAATGACGTGTTTGTTCAATTGAGCCCTTCAGGTAGTTTTATTCCAGGGGGTTGGTCTGTAAGTTTTTCTGCCAAAGAACACACGAATGAATCCCAAAGACCATACTTGACGATAGAATTAAACTCTACCGTATGTGGGGATGGTTACTGTACACCTTTGAATGAGACTATTGGGAATTGTCTACAGGATTGTACCCCGATAAATTATATAGAGGTGAACGGAACTACATTTACACAGCCAGAACCTATTAATATAACTGGCTGGTCGGGCAACCTTAGTTCTGACACCTACCTTTGGAACAATTATAACGGGACTCTTCAATCAATGCTGCCAACTGGAACTGGAGTTCAAACCAACATAACATTGTCATCCAACTTGAATGTAGGAGTTTATAATGTATCTTGCAACTCTACTTGGAATTCAACATTAGCTTTGAAAACTTTTACTGTTGTAAGTACAACAACAACCGTCCCAACAACCGCACCAAGTGGTGGAGGGGGAGGAGGCGGTGGTGGAGGTTCGATTAAGACGACCACAACTACATCAACAACAATCATAACCACTAGGCCAACTACATCAAAAACATCAACAACAACTGTTCAATCATCAACAACAACCGTTCCAGCTAAAGCGAAATTAAATTTCATGGAGATAAGAATACCTCTCTGGGTAGCCTTGGTAATTGTTGTAATCCTGGTTGTTATAATTGCAATGTTTTACGTTATTAAGAGAAGACAAAAATTCACTGTTCTTGATGTTAATTTGGATGACTATAATTATGATTACGAATGAATCACATAAAAGCATCTAAATCATGAAAAGTTATTTTACCGATGTTTAATCCCTTTGAATCAAGACCAAGAAAATCAAACAGAATTTTTTCGTCTATTTCTTCTACGTTTGAACCTGGTAACGGTGGGAAAGTAACTCTTTTTAACATTTTATTGTCGTATATACCCAAAGGAACCGCTTTTCCGACTAAATATTCCCATCTGTCAACAGGAAACATATCCATCAACGGTTTTCCAGATTTCTCATATTCTCTGACTGATTCTGCCTGCATGAAATATCTATTCGTCTTGATGATTTCATCCACTCTTCCAACCAGAATGCCTTCTTCTGTCTGTAACTGAATGAACTGTCCTTTATGAACTGGTATCTGCCCAGAATCTTCTTTTATCACGAAGTTAAACTGATAAGTTGATGGACCTTCGAAAGTTGAGATGACTGTTCCTATTATCTTGGGCATGGTTTAAATTATTATCCTTAAAAAAGATATAAACGTTGGTTATGAAATTCATAAAAAATTTTCCAGCATTATTCATTCAAGAAATAAAAACACTTGTTATTGCTGACTTACACGTGGGAATAGAATACGAACTTTATAAGTCAGGCATAAAAATCCCAAGTCAAGTAGATGAGATGAAGAAAAATATTTTTTATTTAATCAAAAAAACTAAAGCTAAACGTTTTATTATCTTGGGGGATGTCAAGCATGATGTCCCCGGCATAAGCTATCAAGAGATGAAAGAAATCCCTGAATTCATGAAAGATTTGTCTCAAAAAATAAAAGTTGATGTTTGTTTGGGTAATCATGATACTTACATTAAAGAATTGTCATCCGAAGAAATTACGATTCATGGATCTGATGGTTTTAATATAGGAAGTTTTGGTTTTATTCATGGTCATGCTTGGCCTTCAAAAAAATTGTTATCATGTGACTTTTTGATAACTGGTCATACACATCCTGTTATTCAATTTACAGACAAATTTGGATACAGAATTATTGAACCAGTCTGGATAAAAAATAGAATCGATAGAGAAAAAATAAAACAGAGATACAAAGTCGAAACTGCAGGAAAACTAGAATTTATAATCATGCCTGCTTTCAATCGTTTATTAGGGGGAACGCCTGTTAACGTTAATAGAAACAACGATGAACTTCTAGGGCCTTTATTGAAGAATAATTTTGTTAACATGAATAAAAGTGAGATTTATTTGTTAGATGGAACTTATTTAGGAAAATTGAAGAATTTAGTCTGTTAAACCAAGCCCCATTCCTTCAACAATTGTTTCTCATCATCATGCAGTCTATTCCAAATTTCTTTCAAACCTGTAATACTAGCAGGGGTAATGACAGATTTTAAGATATCACCTTCATTTATCTGTCTTCCAATAGTCGGTTCTCCCATCGATACAGCAACTTTATCACCAGTCTTGGCTTCTTTGATAATCTTACCTTCTTTCTCGATTTGTTTTATCTTTCCAACATCTTTTCCGTCTTCTTTCTGCATGGGCGTATCAGGTTTTAAAACACCTGCTAGAATTTCCACGCCGAATACAGCAGGTTTCCTCTTTCTAAAAACAAACCCACGAAGAATCCTGAACTTGCAAGGCCTAACAATTTCCTCTAATTTTTCCAATTCTTCTCTCTCTTTCTTCTCAGAACACCATTTCTTGTAATCTTCTATTATTCGATAAATGATGTTGTTCTTGAATACCGGAATCTTGTGGTCTCTTATCATGACATCAACATCGGGTAAAGGTTCCACGTTGAAAGCAAGAATAACTTTTTTCAACTCATCCTTCACTGAATTCAACTCAACAATATCTTGTTTATTTATCAATCCAACTTCAGCTTTCTTTATCGGTATCTCATTACCCTTCAAGATTGTAATCAACGCTTCCAAACTACCGAGAGTATCAGCTCTTGCTATTACTCCTTCACCTTCTATTGAAAACTCAACTTCCTCAACTTCTTTTTGAACAGTTTTCTTCGCTCCCTCGATTTTTGAATTATCAGAAACACATAATATAGGGCTTCCAGAGATCACATTCTCAAGATTAGGCGCAGAAATTTTTATCCCTGCTGCAGCATGGACTTCTTTTAGGGATTCGAATTTTTTCTCGATCCTCAATTCTTTCAATGCCTGCGGCCTGAGTAATGCTTTAATCCTCGTGACTGTTGGTTCCTTCCCACCTATTATCAAATAATCTCCACACTTGACAGTTCCATCATAGATTATCGCGTCTATGGTTGTTCCTAGACCTGTCACTTCTTTCACTTCCAACACCGTGCCTCTACATTCTTTAGACAATTCCAACCTTTCTTTCAAGAAATGTTGTGACAAACCAGCCAGCATCATCAACAATTCAGGCACGCCTTCTCCTGTCCTTCCAGATGTCGGTACTACTGCGATTTGCTTCTTGAAATCAGAAATCCTATCGAACCTCTCCGATTCAAACCCACGTTGAGATAATTGTGCGATTATTTTGTACAGTCTCTTTTCCAATTCTTCTTGTGCATCTTCACTCTGTTTGTTGAAACTGTTGAGGAAGCATTCATTCTTGTGAGGATACCATCTAGGAGACAAATCTATTTTCGTCGCAGCGACAAGAAAAGGTGTTTTAAATTGTTTCAAGTAATTCAAGGATTCATCTGTCTGTGGTTGAAAGCCTTCGTTGATGTCTATGACTAGTATAGCCAAATCAGCTACAGAACCACCCCTTCTTCTCAATGTTGTGAAGGCTTCATGACCAGGAGTGTCGATGAACAGTAAACCAGGAATAGTTATTTCTATTCTGAATTTTTCTAACAACGGTCCACAGAATCTTTTTATCACATCCATTGGAATGAATGATGCACCGATGTGTTGAGTTATCTGACCTGGTTCCATCGCATTTACAGTACTACCCCTAATCGCATCCAAAAGACTGGTTTTTCCGTGGTCTACATGACCCAATACTGCAACGATGGGTTGCCTGATTACCATATTTTTCCACCTTTTATTTCAACTCCAACAATTATTTATTTCAACTCAACAATTAATTTAGTGATGCTATGGCTTTAACAATGCATGATATTAAACCAATAGGGCTATGCGTTTCAACAGAGGAACTGTTCGACACCAGAAGATTTATACTTAACTACTGTGATGGCTTGATTCTAAGAGGGAATGACCAGAACCTTGCTAGCGAGTTGACAAAAATAAAGAGAGAAATGAATACTTTTAGAACACAGAACAAGTTTCTAGAAGGTTATAAAGCGATACTAACTTGCAACATAGATAAAATATTGGGGTTGGTAGCTTCCAGATATGCTAAATTTGAACCAAATAAAGTAGAAAAGATAATCATGGATGGAAAAACCCTGGTTAAAAAAATCATCAACACTAAAGGTTTCGAAGAGATACCGGTCTTGGAGAGTGAGTTCAAGAGCAAGATTACTTTGCCCATATACGAGTTGTTCATTACTGAACTAAAGAAATCCAACATAACAGTTATTTGAATATCTCTCCAGTTTCCTCGGACCAAAAAAGTAGATCCAGTTCAGCCAAAGGAATATTCACTTGTTTTGAAAAATTTTTCATCTTTTCTTCAAAGAACAAATAACATTTTCTACTCAAACATTTCGGTATTTCATCGATAACTCCGTATTCTATCAAATTCTTCATTATATGTCTATCCAGGATAGCCAATTCAAACCCAAGGCCTACATTCCTCAGAAAATGACTAGCTTCTTTGTACCCCAAACCTTTCACGTTTTCAATCAACCATTCTCTTTTGGCACTTGCACTTCCTTTATCCAATTTACTTTTTATATCGATCTTTCCATCGTGAGTGAAAAATTCTCTTGCTTCCACGATGTACTTTGCTTTATTCTCTGGAAACCTGACGCCTGCATTTACCAATTCTCTTAAAATTTGCTCTTTATTTTCAGAGAAGAGTATGTTCTTTTCTAACAAACTTTTTATCGCTCTGTCAGCTGCTCTTGCCTTTGATTGCGGTGTCAACAAACAGAAACACAGTTCGACAAAAACATCTTCATCAGACTTTTCCCAAACTTTCTTGAAACCTTCCAACCTCTTCTTTATCTCAGACTTTTTTTTCTCGTAAGAATTCTTCAGCCCAGACAACTGCATAATTTAATATAACATTAGAATAAATTCATATTATGATCGAAAGAGTCAGCTCTGGAATACCTGGTCTGGATAAACTCATTAGTGGAGGGTTCGTCAAGAATTCCATAAACATGATTTCAGGCGCTACTGGTACTTGTAAAACCATCTTTGGATTACAATACATTTGGAATGGTTTACAGAAAGGGGAGAATGGTGTATACATAACCCTGGAACAAGAACCAGAAGATATTTTTGCGGACGTAGAGTATTTCGGATGGAATTTTAAAGAATACATCAAAAAGAATAAGTGTATCATAGAATACATGCCCACATGGGATTTGAATGAATTGCCGATTATAGTCTTAGACAAGATTAAAGACATAAAAGCCCAAAGGTTTGTTTTGGATACTCTGTCTCTAGTTTGCTCAGAAGTAGAACCAGCCAGAATGAGGTCAGAGATATCCGAATTTCTAAACAAACTCAAACATTCTGGTACAACAAATCTACTGATAGCCGAAATTCCTGAAGGGTCTAAAGCCTTGAGTACGTTTGGTGTTGAAGAATTCCTTGTTGATAGTATCATTCTATTAAACTATCTAGAGTTTGCAACTGGAGGATCACCAAGGAGTTTGATAATAAGAAAAATGAGAAGAACAAAACACGGGTCGGACATCTATCCGATTGATATAACGAATAAAGGCCTTGTCCTAACTAATTTCAGTGATGTGGCAGAAGTAGAAGAGAAACATGAGAAAAGATTAAGAATTAGAAAAAAAACCAAAAGAAAGTAATTTCAATGATGCATTTCTAAACCCATATCGAGCATAATTTAAATATACTCAGCCAATAAACTAAACGGAGGGGTGATCGACATATCCAAGACTGAAGAAAACTTATTGAAAGCGTTCGCAGGCGAATCACAGGCTAGGAATAGGTACACTTTTTTCGCTAGTATCGCAAGAAAAGAAGGGTTTGAACAGATTGCAGCCATATTCGAAGAGACTGCTGACAATGAAAAAGAACATGCAAAAGTTTTTTTCAAGCATCTTAAAGGCGGAGATGTTACTATAGAAGCTGCTTATCCTGCTGGAAAGATTGGAACGACTGCTGAAAACCTTCTTGCTGCTGCTGAAGGTGAGAAGATGGAATGGGGAACACTATACCCTGAGTTTGAAAAAATAGCGAGGGAAGAGGGTTTCAAAGAAGTTGCAGATTCATTCAAAGAGATTGCAGAAGTAGAAGAGAAACATGAAAAAAGGTACAGAAAACTTTTGGAGAACGTGAAAAACAACACAGTATTCAAAAAAGATAAAGTTGTCAGATGGAAGTGCAGGAATTGTGGTTACGTTCACGAAGGCAAAGAAGCGCCAAAAACATGTCCGGCTTGTAAACACCCGCAGAGTTTCTATGAGTTGTTGTGTGAAAACTATTGAGGTGATAAAATAGGAGGTGTGAGTATGTTTCAAATTAAACCTTTACCTTTTGCTTATGACGCATTGGATGGAATATCAGAACAACAAATCAGGTATCACCATGACAAACATTATACATCCTACGTCAACAACAGGAACGACATCGAACAGAAATTAATGGATGCAAGAGAAAATGGAGATTTTAGTGCTGTCAGAACGTTAAAGTTGAACGAGAGTCACAACGCAAGCGGGATGATACTCCATGAAATATACTTTGATTGTCTAGGAGGGAAGGGAGGATGGCCAACAGGAAAATTGGCTGAGAAAATTAGTGATGATTTTGGTTCGTATGAAAACTGGAAGAAAGAGTTTTTAGCGATAGCAAAAAGTTCTAGGGGTTGGGTTCTTCTGTGTCTTGACACAAGCGATGGTAAGTTGCACAACTTCAATGTGGACTTTCATGATATGGGTGCGGTCTGGGGAGCGATTCCTTTGTTAGCTTTGGATGCATGGGAGCATGCCTATTACCTTGACTATGGGCCGGACAAAGACAAGTATTTTGAGGCATTCTTCAAGAACTTGAACTGGGGAAAAGTCAGCGAAAAATTTAACAGAATTTAATCATTCGAAATAAAACTAAAAGAAAATAAAAAATCCAGTTACCCTATTTCCTATGCTTTTATCTTGATGCATTGAACTGGACAAGCGTCAGCAGCTTCTTGATTACAACCCATGTCATTCAATTCTGTCTTTTTGGGTTTAGATTTATTTCCTTTCATCTCCCAGTTGTCTGGACAGATAGACGCACAAGCTCCGCATCCAATGCATGCTTCTACATCTTGTGTTATTTTAATCTTAGCCATTTTATCACCTTCATAATCCCAATTTTTTCCTCACGTCTTTCGACATCCTGTCTGGAGTCCAGGGCGGATCCCAGACGAGTTCTACTTTAACGTCCTTAACGCCTTTTATTTCCTTAACTTTGTTTTGAACATCTTGAGTCAGGTAAGAATGCATGGGACAGCCAGGAGTCGTTAAAGTCATCTTGATGTGAACTTTATCCTTATCGACTTTAACGTCATATATTAGCCCCAAGTCAACTAAGCTTATACCTATCTCAGGATCATAGCATTCTCTCAATGCCTTCATCACGTCTTCTTTACTGATCATACCTATCATTTTTGCATCGCTTGTATAAATCTTTCCATCGACCTGTTGTAAGTCTTCTCTACTTCTTTCGGGAAACAACAGGCAGGCAATTCTCTGTTTTCTAGATGATGTCTTATACACTCACAACAGATACCTTTCCTGCTGCAGTCAGGATAGGTACACGGACAGGATTTTAGGTTTTTCGGTTGTTTACACTCCATGATATCACTATGAAGATTTCTATGTCATCAATCCTTATAAAAGTTGTTTATTCAGAACATTAAAAGACAGAACAATAGGTTCATAAAGCTTAAATAGTTTGCTATCCTCAATTATTAGGTTTAACATGACACCAAATGGAAACTATTTGCAAGGATCTGAAAGTACAAACGTGTACACTGGTTTATTTCCAAGGCATGCAGGTAGTGTTGTTAGATCCGCATTAAGGAAATTAGGCATAATGAATAAAGATTGTAAAGTTATAGTATATGAAAACGGTGAAGTTGGTACTGTAGAAGTGAAAGTTAAACAACCTTATTCAAAGAGCGAAGTATTTAAAATAGCAAAACAAGCTATTTTGGAAAAGATACACCCAGAATCAAAAAGACCTACAAAACTACAATCTGAGGTTAAAAGTCCTTTGTTTCTTTATACTGATTATAGTTGATAATTAAATTCCTCTGACTTTAACAGAACCAAAGAACGATTTTATCATCTCAGCAAATTCTTTCAATTTCTCAGGAGGATACTGTTCAATCTTCTTATAATCTTCATTCAAAGTCTTGTCTGGCCTGAACTGTTGGAGGAAGAATCTCTTCGAGCCTTTCAACCATTTTCCTATGGCAAGGGCATCCTCTTCCTTGAAATGCTTCGGTATCACTGTCGTCCTGAACTCGTAATCTATCCCAGAGTTACGGATGAAGTCTACGCTATCTTGAATATCCTTATTGTTCACTTTAACTCCTGCGACTTCATCGTATTTTTCTAGAGGAGCTTTGATGTCCATCGCGATGTAATCGACCAGTTTTTTCTCGATCAATTCTTTCAACATCTTCGGGTTGGAACCGTTTGTTTCTAACATGACTAAGAACCCTAAGTCCTTTATTTTCTTGATGAATTCAGGTAATTCTTTGTGTAGGGTTGGTTCTCCTCCTGTGATCGCTATACCGTCCAGCAAACCTTTTCTTGTTGACAGGAAGTCTAATACCTCTTTCTCTGGGATGTCTGGTAATTTCTCGTAATTTTTTACCAAATCTATGTTGTAACAGAAATGACAACTGAAATCGCATTTTCCTAAGAAGACTATCGCTGAGATTTTTCCTGGGTATTCTATCAAGGAGAGTTTTTGGAAACCTTTTATCATCATGATATCAAAAATAGTCTAAGTTTGAATTAATTTAAAGGTTTTGATACTTCTTCCTGTAGTTGTTCTATTGTCCCTTCTTTTTCAGTCTTCTTTTTATCTCCTGTTGCTCTAGCTCTAGGGTTCGGAAAATAGGTCCAGCCTATAATCATAGTACCATTTTCATTTCTAAGAGGAATCTTAGAAAATAACCATTTTTTATGGATGTTATATAATGCTTTTACAAAATCTGAGCCGGTATATTTGTCAGGGATTCTAGGAACGTATATACCATTGAATAGTGCTTCAATGAACCCATCTACCTCATATTCTCCCCACATTGGAGGTAAATATGGTCGTATTATTTCCTTGTACTGTTTTTTTAATCGTGATTCATCGGTTTTTTTGTCTACTGATGACATCTTTATAACTCAATTATTAACAAATTTATTCCTTTCCATTAGGATAGTTTTTGGAAACCTTTTATCATCATGGAAATAAGTGACATTAGACTAATTTAAATCTTTAACCTTCCTTTAAACAATCCTATGGCCATGGAGAAAATCGAAAATAACACACAGAAATTACTTGAAATAACTAAAGAGTTGTTCAAAAAGATTTCACCATTCTATGATGAGCGGGCTAATCGTCATGACCAGTATGAAGCTTTTCCTATTGCTCCAATCCCGGAGATCGGTTTGGACGAATGGATTTTTTCAAAACTTTCATCATTCTTTAAAAACCATCCTTATTACACAGAGGTTAAAACTTTGGATGGGTTTAAAATTTATACTTATGATGTTTTTTCTGTTGAAGAAAGTAAAACTTGGAAAAAATACGATGAAATTTCCGCACCAACTTGGTTATTGTCGGTATTGAACTTAATCGAAAGGTTAAAACTTCTAGGTTCAGGACCTGTTGTTGATATAGGTGCACATGATGGAAGATTTCCATGCGTAGCTAAATGCAAAGGATTAGATGGTTTAGGGATAGAAATAAACCCAAACCTCATACGTGCTCAAGAAGAGGTTGCGAAAACAACAGAAACTAAGTTAAAAGTTTACCAGGCAGATGGTAAGAAGTTCGATTATGCCAATTTAGATGTTTCTAAACCCACATTTGTTATAATCGGATTTAGTTTTACTGATGATATTTTGAAAAGAATTTATGCTACTTCTCTAGATATTATCGATGAAAGTTTATTTTTAGTTCTTGATGAACCAAAATATCTTGAAAAACCTAAGGGATATTCTTGGGAAAATATTCAGAGTGTTAAACTTCCAAATTATTGGTTTCCATACGGGCATACGACCTATAGTATTGCAAGATTGAGAAGAAAATCCATTGTATGAGTATGCTCGTCCTGAGTGGCTATGACTTGAACGAGATGTTTGAGACTTGACTATAGACTTAAAAGTTTTAATGACATTTAGATAATGTATGATAGATCAACAAACTACTGAAGAAATGATAGACGCATTCTTCGGATGGGACAAACTAGAAAATAAATTAAAAAAACCGAGTGAGAAAAAGTTAGAAGTAATAGATTTCTGTCTTATCCCCCGAAGAAAAGGAATGAAATTCACATCAAGAGAACAAGTCTTAGAAAAATTAACGGGATTGTACGAAAGGATTGAGCCGACTACTCCCGAAGAAAAATTCATCCAAGCAGAGCTCAAGGCCGCCACTTACCTTCTCCGTGCATTATTGGGAGAAACATTTCCATTCCGAGAATACGTGGAAGTAATAGTTGGCGTTACGCCTCAAATAATTCCTGAGAAAGTAATACAAAAACAAAGAGAAATAATGGAGGATCGTTTCAAGGCAGTGGGTTACAAACCTAAAAGATCATTAAAACAATTCCTCAAAACAATAACTTTCAGTGAAAAAGAAGCTAAACAAAAAGTCATGCAAGAAATAAAAAGCTACAAAGAAACTCTTATACCAAAAGTTCAAGAAATTTTGGGTTTTGGAGATCTTGAAATTGAATATAAAACTCGTTCTGTAAAAGTTAAAGATTATTGGAGAGCTTGGACTTCAACAAAACCAGATGGATCGTTCTTGTTACGACTTAACTTTAATCCTCACATAAAATGGCGTAAAGGTGATGCGGAAAGAATAGCAATACATGAAGTCGATGGACATTTTGTTCAGGGTAAAAATATAAAGACAGCCATCGAAAATAGAGAAATCAATCCCTTTAACGGAATTACTTTTGTTCATGCACCTCGTACATGGGTCACAGAAGGTACAGCAAACGCAATCGCATATTTAAAAGAAGTGGAAGAACTCCTTTCTCCGTATGCATTACTCGCAAGAGACAGAGCTACAAATGGAATTTACGTAGGAAACAATGCACATATTATGATAAATGAAGGGTATGGTAGAGATGAAGTATTAAAATACGTTCTTGATCGTGATCCGTTTGCTGAAAAAAAATCAACTCTTGAAGATCTTGATAGACGGAAAAATAATCCCGCTAGAAGAGGTTATCAATATTCATACGGAAGCCTATATGAACATCTCAAAATCCTTGAACGATTATCTCCTGAGAAAAAAAAGGTATACTTAAAAGATGCGATGTTGAGATACATAACGCGTGACCAATTGATGGAATTTGCAAATCAGTTATTTTCGTGATAAACATGGCAGATTCAGTAGAAATTCTTAAACAACTAATAAAAATTCCCACTTTTCAAGATAAAGAAAAACCAGACGAGATTCCTGAAGGAATGAAAGAATGTTCTAGATTCTTATTAGAACTTCTTGAAGAATTGGGTTTTACTGTGACGACAGATGAATTACTTAACGTTACTGCTGAAAAAGAATTTCCAAATGGAAAGGATACGTTTCTAGTAAACGGACATTATGATACGGTTCCTCCATCTCCTGAATGGAAGGATTACCTCGAACCCAAGACTATAGATAATATATTGCAAGGTCTTGGTGCTTCTGATGATAAAGGCAGTATAGCTGGAGTACTCTCTGCACTCTATGGGTTAGAAGATTGTAGGTTTGAAAAATTGATCGTACAGTTTGTAAGCTATGAAGATAATGTAATAAATTACAAAGGAAAAAGATGGTTAGGCACGCCATTTTTTCTTTCAAACAATCGTGACTTTAAAGCAGACTATGGAATAAACGCTGAACCCACTGTAGAAGATGATAAAATTCGAGTTTGTGTTGGATGTTGTGGTAGGGTTAGTTTTGAAGTTAAAACCATAGGAAAAGAAGCTCATTCCAGTAGGCCACATCTTGGAAGGAACGCTATCTATGATATGGGGGAACTTTTACCAGTTATTGAAAAAATACCTCCAGGTAAATTCAAGATTGATGATTTTGAAGCTGAGATGCCGATTAACGCAGCTGAGGTTCATGGGGGGAGAGCGATAAACATAGTTCCTGGCGAATGTATATTAAAATGTGAGAGGAGACTTTTTCCAGGTGAAGATCCAAAAGAAATAGAACAAACAGTAAGATCTGCCTTAGATGAACTAAAAAGAAGAAAAGGAATGCAACTGGAATTAAATGTTAATCCTAACGTTCAACTACCTTATCAGGTTGACAAATCAGAATATGTTGTTAGACTTGTTACTGATTCTGTTCTTCGCAGTCTTGGCTATAAACCACCTATACGGATAGAACTTGGAAGGACTGACTCAGTTTACCTCTATCATGATCGTGGTATAAAAACTGTGATAATAGGACCTGGTCAAGAAAATATGTCTCATTGTCCAGGCGAGTACATAAACATAGACAGATTAAATGAGTTTACACGCGTGATGAAAACTTTACTCTCGAGAACAAGTTATTAAAAATTTAGAGGTTAAATGTTGTACAAAACTTGCAAATTGTATTGTAAGTTTTTTTCTGGATATTCTATCAAGGAAAGTTTTTGGGAACCTTTTATCATCATGATATCAAGTAAGATTAGAGTAATTTAAAATATTTCTAGTTGTAGTGTTAAAAATTTTTCTTTTAAAACACCATTTTCCGAATAACTCAATCTTGTCCAAATAGTATATTTTCCACTATCAAAATCACGTGTTGGTAGTTCAACACTTTTAAGTATCTCACTATTTGCTTGAATGGTTCCTATATTTACAGGAAATTCTTGCTGAATATTTCCAACTATATAATGGAATACAACATCTTGTATTGAAAAATCCAAACCATTTGTTATTCTAAAGAATAAAACAGCATTTGTCCCTTTCTGTATTTTATTATTTTGCAGTTGAATTAAATAATTAACATCTTTTTGAGGAAGATATACAAAGAAATAAAATGCTAATAAAAATAATAATAGTAATATCCCAAAACCGGTTTGTGTAGATACTTTTTTCATTTAAACCATCCACCTGGACGAGTTAGTAACAATATTAATGCTAAAACAATAAGTATCGCGACTGCAATCACAATCATTTTTTCTCCCCGTTGTTTATCTATTTTTGATTCCCCATAACCCCAAAAAATCATGGAGATTAAAATAGCGAGGATATAACCTATGGTATACCAAAGATTCCAAGTTTCAGATTCATTTACAGATCTTTGTAGTAAAAACGGTAATAAGGAAATTAAGAGTATAAAAGATGCTCGCGAATATTCTAATAATTTATTTTGCTTTATATCAAATTTCATGATCCAATAAATTGCAAAAAGTATGAGAAGTGAAAAAATAAAAGATATACCAAACCAACTCAAATCATCTGGAATAGTAAGAAATAAAACAAGCCCTTGAGCTAAACAAACAGCAAGAAATATTGATAAAACAAGTTCTATTTGTTTTCCCTGAAGAGAATTTCCATTCGACATTATTATTCTCTCATATTTTATTTAACAACAAATTCCTTCCTATCCTTAAACTCCTCTTGTTTCCCTTCATTCCATGACTGAACCGGCCTATAATAACCAACAACCCTTGAATAGACCTCACATGGAACTACAACTTTTTCTTTCTTTTCAACCATATCAACCACCCGTTTTAACCCCAAACTTACTCAATTGTTCCTGCGTATGCGTATGCGGACAATGAAAATGCTCCCCGCTTATATAACCATGGACAGGACAGATACTGAAAGTCGGTGTTACAGTGAAATACGGCAGTCTATAATTGTGTGATATTCTCTTAGCCAGTAGAGCACAAGTCTCGCTGTCTTCTATTCTCTCACCGATGAAGCCATGGAAAACAGTCCCGCCAGTGTACATCGTCTGCAATTCATCCTGATGGTTCAACGCCTCGAAAATATCAGAAGTATGATTGACAGGCAGATGAGTAGAGTTCGTATAATAAGGCGCACCTTTGCCAGCTGTGACTATGTTCGGATATTTCTTCTTGTCTATCCTTGCCAGACGGAAAGAAGTCCCTTCTGCCGGTGTTGCTTCTAGGTTGAATATGTGACCGGTCTCGTTCTGGAATTCTAACAATTTTTCCCTCATGAACTTCAAGACTTTTATCGCAAAATCTTTCCCGTCCTTTGTCGCGATGTTCTGTCCTAGGAAGTTCAAGCATGCCTCGTTCATCCCTATCAAACCGATCGTAGAGAAGTGATGATTCAGGTTGCCAAGGTATCTTTTTGTGTAAGGCAACAGCCCCCTATCCAAATTCTGGTTTATGACTTTTCTCTTGATCTCTAAGGAATTCTTAGCTAATGTCATCATATTACCGAGTCTCTCAAAGAACTGACTCTCATCCTTCGACAAGTAACCGATCTTGGGCATGTTTATTGTTACTACGCCTATGCTGCCAGTAGATTCACCGAAACCAAACAACCCACCGGTCTTACTCTTCAATTCTTTCATGTTTAGTTGTAATCTACAACACATTGCCCTGACATCGCCAGGTTTTAAATCGCTGTTCACAAAATTCTGGAAATAAGGCAATCCATACTTTCCTGTCATCCCAAACAATGATCGAGTATTCTCAGAATCCCAGTCAAAGTCTTTAGTTATGTTGTAAGTGGGTATCGGGAAAGTGAAGACTCTACCGTTCTTGTCGCCTTCTGTCATGACTTCTATGAATGCCTTGTTTACCATGTCGATTTCCTTCTGATAGTCCCCGTAAACAGTATCCATCATTTTTCCCCCGATGATAACGTATTCATTCTTCAAATCTTCAGGAACTCTCCAGTCAAGAGTTATATTGGTGAAGGGTGTTTGTCCCCCCCATCTCGACCCGATATTAAGGTTAAAGACCAATTCCTGGATATTCTGTTTTAAATCTTTGTAAGACAAATTATCCTGCCTGACAAAAGGAGCGAGATAAGTATCGAATGAAGAGAAGGCTTGCGCTCCTGCCCATTCATGCTGTAAAGTTCCGAGAAAATTCATCATTTGTCCCAGCAAAGCCCTCAAATGTCTCGGCGGGTTTGATTCAACTCTACTAGGTACTCCGTTGTAGCCTTCTGTGATCAGTTGTCTAAGGCTCCAGCCCGCACAGTATCCTGCTATACTCGCGTACAAGTCATGAAGATGAAAATCACCTTCTATATGGGCCTGAGAAATCTCCTTCGGGTAGATATAATTGAGAGCATAGTGTGCCATCACAGTCCCTGCCACATGCCATGTCAAGCCCGAGAACGAGAAACCCATGTTTGCATTCTCCTTTACCCTCCAGTCAGACATCTTTGTGTAACCATCGACCACATCCTCAACACTCAAGAGCAACTTCTGCATATCCCTGATTTTCTTGTGTTCCTCTCTGTAAACGATGTACGCTTTAGCCGTTTTTGCATGTCCATTCTCAATCAGTACCTTTTCAACCACGTCTTGAATCTCTTCTACAGTAGGAATTTTGTGTGTGAAATTCTCTTCTAGAACGGCAACAACATCGTCTGACAACTCCTTAGCCAATCCTTTATCAGTCCCACCGACAGCTTCAGCAGCCTTCCATATGGCTTCTGTAATCCTGTTCTGGTCGAAAGGAACTATCTCCCCTTCCCTATTTTTGACTTGCGTGATATGTTTCTTCTTTTTTGCAAATTTTAACGTCTGTAATCTTTTCAACTCATTCTCGAACGATTTCACGTCACCAAAAGGCCTGTAATAAGCGGCAAACCTGACATAAGCCACTTGGTCGATATTCTTGAGTTTATCTATGACAATATCCCCTATCTTAGAAGTACTGACTTCTTCTGAATAATGTTCTCTTATATCTGTTTCTATATCATCCACGAGTTTTTCGATAGTATCGAGGTTGATGGGTCTTTTTTCACATGCTTTCGTGATACCCATCTTTATCTTGTTCCTGTCGAAACTTTCTCTGCGACCATCCTTTTTGATTACAGTCAAATCACTCTTTTCTATTCTTTCAAAAGTCGTGAAGCGTTTACCGCATTTAAGGCATTCTCTCCTACGTCTGTTGCTCTCCAAATCGTCAGCAGCTCTCTTATCGACAACTTTTGTTGCTTTAGAATTACAATAAGGACATTTCATTCGGTCACCAAATACAACATCTTGTATCCACATTTATGCTAAACACAACATGTGGGTATAATAATTATCGAGGATATATTTTAAGATTTTGTATTAGCACGAATATATTTTGAGAAATAATAATTCGGATTATATACTCTCCATCACAATTATCTTTTTATTTTCTTACATTTTATCTGAACTTATTGTAGAATGCGACTATTTCCTTCTTTTTTCCCTCGTCTATTTTTCTCATGTATTTGTCATTACTGAGTTTTTTATTGTTTTTCTTTTCCCATTCCCCTGAAGAAATGCTGAACTCTTTCTGGGTCTTGTCCCTAAAAACCTGCGGTATCACATTGAACGCACAGAAAGGAATTATCCTACCATCTGGAGTGGCATAATGAACACAACATTTCTGTACTCTGTCGATATCATAATTGTAAAGATCCATGAAGTGCATCATTCCTATGAACAAAGATTTTCTGTGGAATTCTTCTAAAGATTCGTAACTCCCACCGGTTATAGCAGAAGTAATTATCCTGCTGATATCTAACCCCTTCGGTTTTTTACCTTCGTCTATGAACTTCTTTATATTCAGGAGTAATTTAGCTCCTGAAATCGCTTTACTTATTTTTTTAATCCTGCTCTTCTGTATATTCTCAGTCTCTTCTTTCAAGTATCCAAACAACCCGTTAACGTCTATAAACCTTGTGATTGGAATTAATTTGTCACCTTCTTTGAAAGCATAAGTTGCAAGACCACAAGCAAAATGTGAAGACAGTTTATACTTAGGTTGACCTGTCATAGCTTCTATAAAATCAGTTATCCTTGATGCAGAAGGTATTGTAAAGAAATCATCTCTTGTAATCTGACCGTCAGTTTGTTCCTCTATTTTTTTACAAACATCTGGTATCGTAATTCTCTGTTTATCCCTCATTTGTCGTGGCATCATTCCGACCAAAGAGACGGGTTGAATGTTAAGACCCCTGACGATGTCTATGTTACCAGAAGCAAACCTTATCATATCACCGATCTCATGGTCATTCACGCCTTTAATCAAAGTCGGGACTAAAACAATACTTAAATCAACCTTTCTGCAATTCTCCAACGCATTAGGAATTTCCCAATAATTTTTAGGGTTTGTCTCAGGAGTGACACCATCAAAACTCATGTAAACAATGCCAACACCAGCTTCTTTCAAGTTTTTAACCAATTCAGGGTTTCTGGCAAATTCTATACAGTTGGTGTTGAACTGAACATGATCATATCCCTCATCTTTTGCGATTTTGATTATTTCAATGATATCATCCCTTAAAGTAGGTTCACCACCAGTGAACTGAATAGCATTAGCACCTATGGGTTTCTGATTTTTCATTCGTCTTAACATCTCCCTTATATTATCCAAAGAAGGTTCATAGATCGATTCACCCTTCTTGGCATAGAAGAAGCAATACCAACAACTCAAGTTACATCTATTGGTTAAGACTATGTTGCCTAGATTGGTATGACTTTTATGTTTTATACACAAACCGCAATCATCTGGACATGAGACTGCTTCTTCTGGTTTATCAACATCTGGATTAATTATGGTTATTCCTGGGTCAGCAAACCTCTTCGCTCTTTGATACATCTCATAATCTCCCCAGTAGAGGTCTTTTACTATCCCATGTTCAGAACATTCTTTTATGATCCATACTTTTCCATTTTCCTCGTAGACTATTGCCATCAACTTAGAATTCTTGATACTATTCCCTTCAGATATACATTCAGGACAAATGCTTGCGGTAACTTTGATTACACGGGTGTTCTTATCCAAAAGTTTACTGATTTTTCTTTCTAGAGCTTCTTTATCTTTTACGATTAAATGAGGACTAATCTCAAAATTCATAACTTTTAATAGTTTTTAAAACTTTAAATTGGTTACCACCAAAGATTCTCTTCAAAAACAAACTCATCTATGAAAATATGCGTCATCACACCGAACAAAAACATCAGAGCCTCAAAAGAAATAAAGAAAAAATAAAAACATAGTGCAATTATAAACATTATAAATTCATCCCAATGACTTACAATTTTCCACTCTCTCTTCTTTACTATTTTTTCAGCATCAAAAATTCTGTATTTCAAAACCAAAAGAGGTGCGAATATGATATCTGGTATGACATTACCGATGACAAATAGAACAAGTTGAAACAATTGTACGTTATCATTAAAAAACAAAAACAATACTACTGCCAAAATTAATGCAATAACAAAATGTCTAAAAATACCAGCCATAAAAAATATTTAGTTCTGTAATCTATTTCTAATTTATGGAAATTAATGAAAAGATAATATTCGCATCAATTCTTGTTATCGATATAATAATTCTAATTCTTAGGCCCTTTGAGTTGGACGAATCATTGTACATGCTCACAGGAAAAATGATTATAAAAAAAACATTTAACCCATTTTCTTCAAATTATCCAAACCCATTGAATTACATATTCGGGAGTCCTTTGGTGCCAATTATCTATGGATTTTTCTACTTAATCGGTGGGTTTATGTCAGTCAGGATAGTCTCTTTGATATTCGTTTTTTTAACTTTAATCCTAACTTACGGTCTAACCAAAACAATCTTTAACGAAAAAGTAGGAAAAATTTCACTCTTATTAGCAGGTATTTCCAACATAACTATACTTCTCGCAACCAATTCATTATTAGATTCTGTTGGAGTCTTCTTCTTCCTTTTAGCTTTATACCTTTTATACAAAAATAAACTTTTTTATTCCGGTATAAGTTTTGGTTTATCTATTTTGAGTAAATTTATTGTTATTTTACCGATAATCGCAATGGTTGCGTATCTTTACAAAAGGGGATTTAAACTGCAAAAGACATTAATCGGTTTATTTATTTTAATCGTGCCATTTTTTGTTATCGATTTTAGTGTACTTACAGCACTTTATAAATTTTTTATTTTAAATAACATTCCTTCTGATTTATCCACGAATTTAACTCTTCTAATCAAAAGGTTTTTTACTACGATACCCATACCATTTTTTCTTTTATTGATAGATTTTAAGAAAGGTTTTATTAGAAAGAATTTTCTGTTGATAGTTCCTTTTATTTCTCTTATTTTATTTCATATAATAACGTTAAACTATATTTCCATTTCGCATACCATGTCTTATGGTTTGATTCCTATCTCAATTTTATCTGGAAAAATCATTAGTAGCATGAATAAAAGGGAACAGTTTTTTGTTTTATCCGTTATCGTGATTTTAAACCTATGGGTAGCCTTTAATTCTGTGTTTTCCATGCCTTCTTACGATTTAATCGTTGGCGATATTAGCAAGTTATACGGCAGAATATTAGCAGATAACCCATACATAGTTCATCTTATTAAAGGTACTAACTTAAGCGATGATTATGTTTATAACTTCTTTTACTTTGATTTTAACCGTGATCGGAAATCCACAAGAGACGATTACGAACAAGCGATGAAAAATAATTTTTTCGATTACGTAATTATCCCATCACAATTTACAATAGAGCCAGGATATTCAGAACTCTGGAAACTGGTGCCAAAATACTATTGTAAAACTAAAACTTCTACTAACTTAAGACAAGAAATGACTATTTATAGAAAATGTGTTTAAAATGAATCTACAATTTATTCTTCCGATACACGTGGAGCTAGGACAAATCCTAAAGAGACTTTATCGACAGAACTGAAATCCATCCTCATAGGATAATCTTTCGACCATCTGATGTTTATATCGTCTGCAAGTTTTGCTGCCTTTATCATTTTCTTCAAGTAATCCAATGGATATCTTGCTTTAACAATGCCGGTAACGTTCAAGTCGAGCAAAGCATCATTTCCTTTTTCAAGCGTTAATTCAGCAGAACTTATATCACCAGAAGCACTCATGTTGAAACTATCTTTTGTTGCTTCAAAGACTATAGAATCACTCACTATGTCAGCATCGTCTATACCGTTCTTCAATATCTCAGCCTTGATTCTCGCTTTAGCATTGAATTCTAGTTGACTAATAGGTGGTATCTCTTCTTGCGTTATATCCAAAAGTGGAACGGTAAATTTACGGGTAGAAGAATTCTTCATCAGTATCTCCAACTTATTATCCTTCAACTCTAATTCCAATTTTTCATTCGGCGCAGCTCTCTTCAAGACTGATACGAGGTTAGTCATGTTGACTGCTATGTTCTGGTCTTTATCGACATCGAACTTTTCAAAAATCGTGGCTGGCAACTTGAAATCGATAACAGCAACCATGGCCCTATCCGCGGCTATCAAACTTAACCCATTCTTATCAACTTTGAAAATACCTTCATCTATTAATTCACCGATTGTAGATATGGAATCCCTGAAAAGATTGCTATCTGACAATACAGCTTTGAACACGAATCACACCCCCATTTTATTATACAATTCTTCTACCTTCTTAAATAGATTTATATTCAAGTTAGATAAATCCTGGGTAGCATCAGCCTTTATCTCAAAACCTTCATCCGTCGGTAATGTTGAGCCAAATACTCTTATCAACTGGTTGATGTTCATTCTTTCCACGATTGAAGGATCATCCACGAACACTTTCACTTTTTTGCTACCGTCATCAAGGATGATAGTATCATCTTTTTTATCCACGACAAAACCCATTATCTTCACTTTTAAGTCTGTATCAGGATTTATCTCTTCTATCTTCTTTTTCACGTAATGGTCTTTATAAGGCATCAAAATATCTTATGTGGTTTAAATATTAATAATCTAAAAAACTGAATCAAAATATTGACAATAGAATCAATGCCCTATAAAATAGGAAAATATTAAAAGCTTAAAAATGATATGAGGCACGGGAACCTGTATGAATTTAGAAAAGATAAGAGAAGATTTTCCTGTTTTACAGAAAAAAATAAACGGTAAACCGATCATTTATTTCGATAGTTCTTGCGTGACCCTTAAACCCAAACAAGTTGTAGAAGCGATGAACGAGTATTATGAGGAATATCCTGCATGTGCTGGTAGAAGCATTCATAAATTTGGTAACAGAGTAACAGATAAAGTTAAAGAATCGAGAGAAACGATCGCAAAATTCATAGGGGCAAAAAAATCTGAAGAAATAATATTTACAAGAAACACGACTGAGGGTATAAACTTGCTTGCACATTCTCTGGGCCTAAAAAAAGATGATATAGTCCTTACAACAGACAGAGAGCACAATTCTAACCTAATACCTTGGCAGATGTTAGCAAAAACGATTGGAATAAAACACAAGATCGTCTATTCTAATAAAGATATGACTTTTGATATAGAATCATTTGAAAAAATCGTCGATGATGCAAAAATAGTATCATTTGTTCATTGTTCAAACTTAGATGGTTATACCACACCAGCTGAAGAAATCATAAAGATTGCGCATGATAACGATGCATTAGTCATACTCGACGGGGCTCAATCAGCACCCCATAAACCAGTTAACGTCAAAAAACTAGATGTAGACTTCTTTGCTTTCTCAGGTCACAAGATGCTCGGCCCCTCTGGTGTCGGTTCACTTTACGGCAAACAACACCTCTTAGAAGAATTAAACCCGTTCATGGTCGGTGGAGATACTGTCCAGAAAACGACTTATGATTCCTGCGTTTTCTTAAAACCTCCAGAGAAATTCGAGGCCGGTCTGCAGAATTATGCTGGGATGATTGGTTTTGCAGCAGCAGCTGAATATATAGATAGAGTCGGAAAAGAGGATATTCAAAAACATGAAATAGAACTCAACAAGATCATAACTCAAGCTTTAGAAGACATGGATGGATCGAGCATAATCGGTCCTCCATCTCCAGAACTGAGAGGAGGGATAATATCATTCAATATCGAAGGGATAAAATATCACGACATCGCGATGATGATGGATGAACGTGCGAACATAATGATTCGATCCGGCCAACACTGCGTTCATTCATGGTTCAACGCACATGGAATTGAAGGTTCTGCTAGAGTATCCTTGTATCTTTACAACACGAAAGAAGAAGCAAAAGTTTTTATAGATAACTTGAAAGAGATTTCTAAGCTAAGGTGAAGATATGGTCATCTGTATAGTTGCGATGGTTGTCTTTTCGATACTAGGGGTATTCAGCGTAAGATGGAGAAGAATAGCGAAAGAGGCTTTCCATTGTGTCTTTCGAATGATTCAGTTTAAACCATGTGATGTAAAATTAGAAGAAAAAATCAAGTCAAGGCTGACGACAAAACTCATGAAAATACCAAAACTGGCAAGGTTTGTCTATAAAAATTTCAAAACCATCTCTTGGATATTTACCATAGCATTTTTCGCTAGCATGCTCTACACTGTTTATTCTTTGTACAATTTAGCTGTTTTTGGAAGCTGTTTCCCTGGTTCAACCTGTATTTTTAACCCGCAAGGAAACATCACTGATGAGAATGTCTGTGTGATAACGGCGAAGTTCGTAGAGTTTTATGGTTTAGAATGTCCGCACTGTAAGAATATGGTTCCAATAGTTGAACAAGTCGAGAATGAGACTGGCGTCTATTTTGAGAAATTAGAAGTGTGGCATAACGATACAAACAGAGCAGAATACTTGAAACACATGGATAGTGTGATGAAGGACTGTAATTTACAACATGAAGGTATTGTTGTTCCAACGTTCATGAGCATGAAGAACAATAAATCAATCTGTGGAGAAAGAACTGCTGAAGAACTTAAGAAATTTATAATTGAGAATGGATGATTCCTTAATATTCACGCCATTTATAACCACATTTAGTGCAACAATAGAACCTCGTTGGCGGCTCGTCAGCAGCTCGAGTCTGTTGCATGTACCAATAAGCCTCATTATTATCACATTCAGGGCACATTATTCTCGCCTTGGGATATTGTTTGAACTCATCCTCGGTCAAAACAGTTACTTTTTTCTCCTCGGGTATTTTTTCTTCTATTACAGCATCAGAAGTAACCCTTTCTCCACTGGATACATGACCACATTTTCGACACATATACTTTATTTTTCCTTTTATTCTCTCGGGTATCATCAAATTTCCACATTTCTCACAGAATTTCATCTCATGACGCCTCCTAACAGTTGTGTCAAGAGTAGCTTAGGCCAACCCAAGAACGGTATAACGATAATCGCCTTTCCGTGTATTTTTACAGGTTTCCACGGGTCAATGGATGGGTTATGATCGCCCTTTGTTGTGATTTGACCATTTTCAAGCTTTACAATCCTGTGGACTATGGGAGTATTCTGTCCATTTATATCATAAACGATGACATCTCCAACCTTCAAACCTTTCTCGGGGACACCCATAACTACGAGTGCATCTCCTTTTAGAAAACCATTTTTTATCGGCCAAGAATCTAATTGTTCTTTTGAATAATTAAGGTTCTCCTGTAGGAATTGATAGTGCCTGGCTAATGTAGAGGAATCGTGCGTCATTGATTCAGAGACAACAGCCACTACAGGTAATTTTGTTCCTAACAACAAACCTAATCCATAGTTTAACAGGTATGCTGCAGCAATTCCTAGGACTATGTAAACTATTGTTTCAACATATTCATTCTCTTTTTTATCTTTTTTCAAGCTCTTCCCTCACTTTCACCCTTTATCAACGCAGAAGCGATCAAATGAGCAACTCTTAAGGACTCTGGAATAAAGCTTCTCGTGCAACTCAGTCTTATTATCCTTCCCACTTCTTCTTTTTTTAAACCTTTAAATTGAAAGTAAATATTCTTATTCTTTTCTATTCTCATCTTATAAATCTTTCCCGCATCCTTTATGCATTTCCATCTGTTTTCAAAATCATCAAAATTCATGAGTGCATTTTTTATATCTTTTAAGTTAGGCATCTTCCTGTTAACAACGATGACAGGTAAGCCAGTCTTTTCGTGTAATTGTTTTATGTTAATCATGTTGAAACCGCCGATGGTTATACCTTTTAGCATTATCACTCTCAACTGTTTTTTGTGTCTGGACTTGTTGATGACTTTTATCAGGATATCAGTGGCATCCATCCCATCAATTGAAACATCAGTTTTTAATATTCCGTCCAAGAAACTTCCCCCCCTGAATACAACTCCTATGACTGGAACTTGACCTTTTGAACGAGGGATGAAAGGACCATCATCAAAACCGACAATCCTGATTTCCTGTTTTATACTCCGCATAATCTCTTCTATAGATAACAAAAGGCTTAAATTATTTACGTGTCATGTTTCAACTGACAAAATGTCATTCAAAACCGAACAAGCGAGAAGGTTGATGAGGTTAAAACTCGTTACTCAACCAGAAGTTATAAGTCACGTAGAAATGGTTACCAAAAAGGCTGTAGAAATAGGAAAAATCCTGAAAGAAAAGGGGTTTGATGTCGATTTAGAACTACTCGAAATTGGTGGTTATCTTCATGACATCGGTAGGAGTGTTACTCATGGTGTCAGCCATGCTGTAGAGAGCGGAAAGATACTGAGGAAATTAGGCTTTCCTGAACCTTTGATAAAGCTGGTTGAGCGTCATACAGGAGCTGGTATAACAGCAGAAGAAGCAAAGAAATTGGGCTTACCGATTCAAGATTATCTCCCAGAGACGTTAGAAGAGAAGATTCTTGCTTATGCCGATAAGTTTCTCGAGAGTGAGTTCGTGTTTAAGACTGTAAACGGAGAACAAACAGCAGAAAGAAAGGATATAGAGTATGATTCGATTGAACCGACTCTGGTTAGATTCAGAAAAATGTTCGGTCAAAGAAGTTCAATCGTTCTAAGACTAGAGAATTTAAGGGACGAGATAGAAAACCTTATCAACTACAAAAGAGAATGCAATACTTAAATTTTTAATTCAAAAACATCTATTTACTTTAAGGAGATTTGAATGGTGAAAAAAACTTTCCCAGAAGCGATGAATCGTTTATACAACAGAGTGTTCGTTTGCAGGAAATGTAAGAGTAAGATAAGGACAGATTATGCCAAGATCAGAGAAGGGAAAGTGAAATGCAGAAAGTGTGGATCGAGAGTTTTAAGACCTAAGAGAAAAGAGAAGAAAATGGTCTGATTGAATGGATAGTAAACTCGTCAAAGAATGGATGGATAAAGGTCTGATGCCTTCCAAAGATTTTGAGTTTTTTACTAGAAGAGAGAACATTGTCGTTGGTAAGCAATTAAATCAACCTGCTCAAGTCGAGTACAACTGTCCTTTCTGTGGTTTCTATGAGATAAAAACGATAGAGATGGAAAAGGGAAAGAAGAAGTTTAAGAGACCCAAGTTTGATTGTTCTAAGTGTGGGAAAACGATAGAAGTTCCTGACTTGAAGAAAGAATAATTCTTTAAATTTCTAGAACACATTCTTAAACGATGATAATCCCAATCTGTGAAACCTGTAAGGGTGGGAGATTACTCTGTGGAAGAAAATTCTGTCCAATCGTTCAAAGACTTAATTTCTGGAAATCAACGATTGAAAACGTGAAAGATTCTTTTTTTGGAACTAGTCCACCTTCTGTTTTTGTTGGTCAGCACAATTATCCTCGTGTTAATGTCGGGATATTATCACCACCCGTTGAAATCGATTATGCAGAAAAATTAGATTCACCAGAAATCTGGTATCAAGAACAATCGACGATAAGACAAATTCTAGATTATCGATCAGAAATGATTAACTCAAGAACAATCTATAATGTTAAAAAACCAAAAGGTAATCTTCTAGAAACCATGCAAGAATTGGCAATGGCAAAAGAGGCAACAGATGTTGAAGTGTGGTTGAAATCAAAACCAAAATTCAGGTTTAGTGTGAACAATTTCATGCCACCGATAGGAAACCCTGCCGTTATAAAAGAAGCAAAGATAACAGAGAACGTTAAGATTCCTAGAAAAGTTGATGAAGTCGTTTCTGATACAGACATGAAAGCAATCGAAGCTTCTATGCTACTTTACACTCATTCAATTCCAATCTCAAAGATAGAGAAGATATTTTCAGTTGGTCTACTTGGTTTACCCTTCCAGAGAAGGTTAGTTCCAACAAGATGGTCTATAACTGGAGTGGACGATATCATCGGAAAAGAATTAAGAAAGAAAATAAAAACTTATCCAGAACTATCAGAGTTTCAAGTGTTCCACAATGAGTACATCGGTAACCATTATGAAATTATTTTGATTCCAAGTCCATATGAATACGAATTAGTCGAAGTGAAACAACCAAAGAGCGTTTGGAATCCTTACGGTAAACAACCAGCAATATATTCAGACTATGAATCATACTGGGGAAGGAAGGATTATGCTTCTTCAACAGCTGGAGCTTTCTATGCAGGAAGATTATCAGTTCTCGAATATCTTGAGAGAATAAAGAGGCAAGCATCTATCCTCATCATCAGAGAAGTCTTACCGGCTTACTTTGCTCCGATGGGCATATGGCAATTCAGAGAAACTGTGAGAGGAGCTTTCGAGAATAAACCTGAAAAATTCAATTCTTTGGATGAAACTTTAAAAACAGTCAGTAAAAGGATAAAGACACCGATTAACTCAGTTCTAAAAGTCAGTAAGTTGTTTAAAAAAATATCAACTCAAACTAAGATTCAAAGATTTCTTGTAACAAAATGAAAAAGGAAAAAAAGAAAATCAATCAACTATTTTAATCTCTCCTTTTCGAGGAACGTTGAGTTGTAAATTTCCTCTGAATTCTGTTATATAACCGCTCGTTATCTCAACAGTATTTCCTTCGATTATTTCATCAGCCTGTTTTCCCCATAAAGTCAAATCAATCTTTCCAGTATCATCTTCTATAGTGGCGGTAGCAACTTTAGTCCTGTAACCTAGCTTAGTCATAACCTCTCTAGGTTCAGAAATGCCTATAACTTTAGCAGTCAGGTTGATGTTACTCGTTCCAATTTTGAGTTCGTTAATCTTCAAGATCTTCTCCCTCAAGTTCCTCTTCCACTTCTTCTTTAATTTTCTCATCAGCTTCTTCAGATAGTTCTTCTAATCCTTCTTCTGGTTCTTCTTTTATTTCCTTCGCTTCACCAACCTTTTCAGCGATTGCAAACCTTCTGCTCACTTGGTTTATCTTTATTTTGCACTTCTCTCCTTTTTTTGTGTTCGAAACAAAAACGACGAAATTCTTAACTCTGGCTATTCCATCACCTCTTGTCCCTACTTCTTTGATCTCAACATCGTATGTTTCTCCTTCTTTCACTGGTTTTTCAAACCTATCTTCAAAACCTCTATCACCGAACCTTGGTCTTGAGAACCTTCTTTCCATATTTTAACCTCCTTAGTAACCTACTCAGAAAAAACTGAGTAGAATTTTTAAGAATTAGATCCTTACATTAACCCCCTAATTCCATTGAAGATTTTATTCAAAAACACACTTAAATAGTTTTTCTAACCCACATAAGTGAGTTCTTTTTCTTCTGATTTTGAACCTTCTATCATTTTCTTTCTAGATCTCTCATCGAACTGTCTATAAAAATCTATTACTGGCTTGCTTAAACTGGGTGACATATCTTTCAAAGCCATGTCAAAATGTTTCATCGTCACTTCTTTCGCTTTTTTATTTTCCCTCAATGCCTGCATCGCTGCCTCTCTACACAATGCCTCTAAGTCTGCACCGGAGAAGTCTTCAGTCTTCTTCACAAGAGTCTTTAAATTCACTCCTTTCAATGGCATATCTTTCGTTTTTATCTCCAGAATCTTCAGCCTTGCTCCCTCATCTGGTTCTGGAACCAATATTTGTCTGTCAAACCTTCCTGGTCTCAAAAGAGCAGTGTCGAGCATGTCAGGCCTGTTCGTTGCAGCTAATACAATGACATCGTGTAGTTCTTCCAAACCAGATAATTCTGTCAACATCTGGGAAACTATCTTCTCTGTTACATGTTCTCCATAACTCATACCCCTTCTCGGGACTAACGCATCTATCTCGTCGAAGAATATGATCGTTGGAGCGACTTGTTTTGCCCTCCTGAACAATTCTCTGACCTTTTTCTCACTCTCACCGACCCATTTTGACATGAGTTCAGGTCCTTTGATTGAAATAAAGTTTGCTTTTGATTCTGTTGCAACTGCCTTTGCTAATAAAGTCTTTCCACATCCTGGCGGTCCATACAAAAGCACTCCTCTTGGTGGAGTAATACCCATCCTATTGAAACTGTCAGGCATCGTCAACGGCCACTCGACAGATTCTTTCAACTGTTCTTTTACTTCTTCCAAGCCACCAATCTCAGACCATGGCACATTAGGCACTTCTATTAAGACTTCTCTCATGGCAGATGGCTCTACAATCCTCATCGCATAATCGAAATCTTCCTTCGTAACGTTTAACTTTTCCAATACTTCTGAAGGGAGTGTTACTTCTTCTCTCCACTTTATCTTTGGTAGTAACCTTCGCAGAGCATGCATCGCCGCTTCTTTTGTTAGGGCACTGACGTCAGCACCAGTGTAACCATAAGTAATTTCTGCTATTTTATCTAAGTCGACATCTTTAGCTAATGGCATGTGTCTCATGTGAATTTGTAGGATTTCCTTCCTTCCTTTCATGTCTGGTATCCCTATCTCAATCTCCCTGTCAAACCTCCCAGGCCTTCTTAAAGCAGGGTCTATCAGGTTTGGGACGTTAGTCGCAGCGATGACTATCACTTTTCCCCTGGCTTTCAAACCATCCATCAAAGTCAACAATTGTGAAACAACTCTACGTTCCACTTCTCCATGTACTTCTTCCCTTTTTGGGGCAATAGAATCGATCTCATCCAAGAATATTATACTCGGAGCATTTTTTTCTGCATCCTCAAATATTTTACGTAAGTTTTCTTCGCTTTTACCGTACCACATCGACATGATTTCTGGTCCAGCGATAGAATAGAAGTTAGCTCCCGATTCATTTGCCACTGCCTTTGCTAATAAAGTCTTTCCACATCCTGGCGAACCATGTAATAAAACTCCCTTTGGTGGTTCAATACCGAGTCTAGTGAACAATTCAGGATGTCTCAATGGCAACTCAATCATTTCTCTAACTTTTTGGATGGCATCATGTATACCACCAACATCCTCGTACGTGACAGACGGTACAGCCCTCTGTTCGAGTTCAAACCCCTTTGGTAACCTTGGTAAAATTTCTAATTCAGTCATGTCTGTGATCCTTACTACCCCAGCAGGATCAGTATTCGTGACAACAAACCTTGTCTCCCCAGTCGGAGTGAAGAAGAAATCTTCAAAATCAAAACCAAGAAATTCTGAGAATATACTAGGTGCCCTGTCCGTATCACCTCCTCTAACAATAGGAGAAGGGACGATGATATCACCCTTCATTACAGGACGATAATAAATATTCTGTTTTATGATATTAGGGCTGATTTGAATGACTATACCTTCTTGAGCAGGTGCGAGCGTGACTTTTCTCGCTTCTTTAACATCAGCTTTCCTTAATTTGACGTTGTCACCTACACCAGCACCAGCATTTCTTCTTAAAAGACCGTCCATTCTTACAACGTTCAAACCAGCATCAGCAGGATAAGACCTTACGGCAATAGCACTCGTTTTCCTTGATCCTTCGATTTCTAAAATATCCCCTTCCTTTATCCCTATCTTCTGCATCGTGCCAGAATCTACCCTTGTTATCCCCCTACCGAATTCTTCTCTTTGTGTCAATTCCCCAACTTTCAATTCAACATCATCTTTTTTCTCACTCATCCTCAAAACACCTTTTTAATAATTTTTGTTTTTCTCCATTTAATAAAACATCGAACATATCCCATTTGATTTTATCTTCCCATTCATCCAAGAATTTTTGCATTCTTCTCATGTGTTCTCTCATGATGATGAAAAGTGACTGATCGATTTTGATGTGTGGAATCTCGTTCAACATCCCATTCCTTTCATAAACATATCTTTTGTCTTGTTTTTTTACTACCTGCTTCCAACCATAGAGTTCTTTGTAGAACCTGTTCCTCTCAGTCTTACTCTGGAACATATCTGTCTTTACTGAGAACGTTACCAAAACAGCCCTTCTTTTCTCAATCATGGACATCAGTTAGTGTTTACATACACTATAACTACTATTATATATAAGAAAGTTTTTAAAACTATCGTTGTTAAAAAACCCTAGACCTTTTTCCATCGGTTCTTTAATTTTTCTTTAATCTTTGGCATCGATGTGTATTCCATATCATTCTCTGGTAACCTATGCGGTTGGAATGGACCGTGCATCCTCATGTAGTCTGCGATTTTATTAGCCATTTCTCTCGTGTGATCGAACGATACATCCTTGAACAAATCAACGGGTCCTATTAATTTTCCATTAGAGATGACAAAACCTAGAGCAACAACTCTAGGTGGACCATCAAACCTTGTCGGCATAGCATCTTCAAGACTGACTGGCATCAAGGGTCCTGTGTGGCTTCCTCTATTCCAACCCTCGACTAAGTAAGGAAACGCATAAGGCTCAACAATCTCTCCGACATCCGGTAAATCATGCTGCGCTCTCACTATGCAAACAGGGTCATCTTTCCCAATGTATTTTCCAGCGATCAATGACAACCTTGTCGTACTCGTTGCAGCACAGATCAAACCATCTTGATTCCTTGTAATGTTTTTTATGACGTATCTTCCAGGAGTTCCGATGAACGCAAGTAACTCGTACATCTCATCCGGGCACTTGAATTCTATAGATTTATTTTCAATGACATCTTGGACTTCGAAAGTAAAACCTTCACTCATTACTGGTGATATCACTAATCCTGGATTGGTAAAGGGATCTGCAAAAGTTTTGAATAATGGAATATTCCATGCACCAGGATCTGTCTTATCTGCGGCTAAAACAACGACAGGTTCACTCGGTCTCTCTTCAAAACTCATCTCAGCTACTCCAGGACCCATACCTTTGACATTTCCGGAGAAAGTTTCTTTCAACATATCCTGTCCTGCACCGTAAAGTTTCATTTCCTTAGCTTTCTTTGTACAAGAAGTGAAAATATTCCATGCCAGTCCGTGTATCTTTGGGTCTTCAACGGGTTTCTTGTGAGACATCAAAAGTTCTAAGTCATCACCACATGCAAAAACAAAATAATCTATTATTTCATCTTTTTTCTTCGCTTTTTCCAACTCTTGTTTAGCTATGTTCATCAACTCAGGATGGACTTTATTATGGCCACAATAACTACCGACATCGGCTTTGATTATACTCAAAGTTACTTTCATACAACCACTTGGTAGAGAATTATCTCTTGAAATATTAATTTATATCTTTTTT